>Ga0209589_1005217_pt1 | contig 22093 bp, 19 predicted proteins | sample CowpeawhiteBW_FD_187525 | JGI IMG/M metagenome (GOLD analysis project Ga0209589, IMG submission 187525) | Root nodule microbial communities of legume samples collected from California USA - Cow pea white BW (SPAdes) (version 2) | ecosystem: Host-associated > Plants > Roots > Nodule | place: USA... | reverse complement strand
GGGAGGCCCTAGTCTTTGGCAGGATAATGGCCTTAGACGCTTAAAGGCTAACCTTGTGTGTGGTAGGGTGAAACCCATTGGCAATGGCTCTGCAGAGCAGTAGAGGCCACCACAAGTGCAAGCGTCTAGTGAATCTGATCTTAATATATTTATCCGGATAATTGAGTCATAGTGTCCTGCTTGTTTGCTATAACATGATTCTCTGTGCCTATTGTGTTGCATGCTTGGAACTGTTTTAAGTACTTGCCTGTTGTGATATGTTAAAGTTATTTTTACACTAGCTTACCCTTTCATTTTTGTGTTTGTGCTTGTCTTATTTTTCTTTTGCGATGATCACCTTTTGGTGGGAGCAGATGAGAGAAATGTCCAAGATGGGTCTGGTGGTAGCGGCGGTGCAACTTAGAGTATTCTGCTTTGATGGCTCTTAGGAGCAGTTTCACGGCCATGGGGCCTTTTTGTAATAGTTGCCTTAGTGGCAACCCCTTTTGAAAACTGTTACACTATCAGCTTTTAGAATCTTTTCTTTGTTCAGGGCATGGTAGTAGGCCTAAGTTTCCTTTTCCAGTACTAAGTTTCCTTTTCCAGTACTCTTACGAATGACTGTATCAGTTCTTTTCTTATGCTTCATGTTCATCTGATTGCTCCTTTAATATTATAACTCTGTGATGCTTTATTGAGTAGATTTATTCTATTTAAAATGGATGTCACACCAATACTAAGTTATGAATAAATTTATACATATTACTTAATTTATCTAAATATTACTCAATTTGTTTATTTTTAATAGTGTGAAAGTTAAACTCTTGTTTAAACTCTAGCATTTACTAAATGATATCATTTTATTTATGATAGTTAAAAGTAGGGAAATTTAGTTTCTTTTAGATTATAGAGGGTAAAAAAAGGTGAGTATATCTTTCGTAGGAGAACATTTTTATTCATTTATTTTTCAATAGATAGTTAACATTTTAATTTTGTTCTTTTTTTCTTTTCTAATTTGTATAGAAGATTTGTTTCTTTTTTAATATAATTATTTTTATTATATTTGAGTGTTGGGATAAAAAAGTTGTTGTGTATTGTAAAATATTAAAATGCAAGGCCTATAAATCAAAAAGGGTATCAAAAGATGTACAACAATTTACATAATAGTTAAATCTCTTTGGTTACGTAAATATAGGATTCTAAACTAGTATTTGCATCACACACTCTAATTCTCTTGTTAGTAATATTTATTTGATATGCAATTGTTGTGAATTTTTTTTAATGCATTTTTTTTTCTTTCACGGATAAATATTGGTTTGATATGTATAAAGATAAATGGTTTGATATGTATAAAGAATCAGTGAAAAATAAATTATATACAGAGACTAAAATAAAAAGTTGAGTAAGAATTTTCAGAACTTAGAAATAGTTTTGACATAAAGTTTTCTCTCAAATCTTTAGAATATTTAATTTCGAAAATATTTACAAGACAAAATAATTATTCTACATATTGTGAATTGGTGATAGCAGGTAAAAAAGCAGTGTAGACGATTTACCTTGTAAGCCACGAAAGTGCTATAATCTAATATAATTTTTGTTTATTGAATACTTGATTAAAAGAAAAGGATGAAAAGCACTCGTAACACGTTTATGAGCACTTGTGGTTTAACCGAAAGGAAAAATTGCTCTCATTAGCCTAAACCGCGTTTGCATGTAGTATATCTATTTCGGTCTAGCTTATGAGAGATGTGTTATATCATAACTTGAATTATTCATTATCGAGATAAAATTTAAATAAATTTTATATTAAAAAATATTTATTAAATTTTAATTATATAAAAATTAATAGTTTAAAATGAGAAGAATAATGTTGAGTTATTGAGTAATGATAGGTAAAATGAATTTAAGTTTAGACAATTAAACTGAGGCTAACGTTGGGGCTTTAAAGGCTGAGGTTTTTTCAAGGCTTCATTAAGTAAGTCAATAAAATAGAATTGAGTGGTGAGTTATAACAAAAGATGGACTTCTCAAGAAAAAGAGGTCTTTCACTATTAAACTCCAAACAAAAGAGTCAATCCTATAAAAGCTTTCTAAGTATATCCAAGAATAACTTTATGTAACCTATATTAGCTAAAAATGACAATAAAAAATAATTATGTGATCTCTATTATAATTAAATTCTTTAAATATTTATTGAAGGAAAATTAGTCATAGTTTAGCTAAAGTAAATCATTATTGCTTCTGGAATTAATTTAATCACATAATTAAATATATTTTATTCTTAAAATAGAGGTTCTTACACAAGAACACCCAAGTTTTAAATTTAAAACTATTATTTTACCACATCAAAACCTAGGTACTCTAAGACTTTTATGTTGCAAATACTAATATATACAATTAAATAAAATATTAAGAAATATTTGACAGGATAAAAAATAGAATACTATAGTACGTCTCATTTAATTAATAGCGTAATTAAAAGAAAACGCCACATATAAATAGTATAATAGTGCAGTCTTGGGATCCTTAACCCAAACCCTACAGAACCAGGCACACCACGATGCCAAAGAAAACAGTTGAAAAGTCTAGCAACTACAAGTAGAGTAATGAAACATTATGAAATACATGGGACAAAGCCCTAAAGAATGACCAAAGAAAACTAAGTTCCAACCCATGCAGATTATGCAGCAGAACCATCACCACCCTGTTGTCCGCGGGTGTTCCTCGCATATGCTCACACCAACAAGTTGATGATCATCGCAAAAGAGAGTACCACACAGCAGAACACACAACAAAGAAAGTAGGGTAAGCTAGAGCAAAAGATTTCATCCATCAAATCAGATATAATTTCACCAAATCATACACCCAAATCAACCAAGCATGTTATGACTTTCAGGCAATACAATATGACACGACTCGACTCATCCTGATACATATAACTTGGTCGGATTCAGCGAATGCTTGCACTTGTGGTGGATACCTCTGCTCACCCCCGAGCTATGTGTTACGAGTGTTACAATGAATCAGTTTTCCCTCACCACAAGGTTAGCCCTTAATGGATTTCAGGCCTCCTGCTACTCTCACCACAAGAGTCAGTCCGCTCTATGTGAGACTAACTGACCCCTTAGAGCGTCAAGATGCAACCTTACCTTGAATCCTTACCTAGTTATACAGATGGGGCACCACCATAGACACCCACTAAAAGGGGCCATGAAATTACGTCCCGACCATTGAAGCGCAACCCCGGAGGTCTCACCTAGAGACTCCAAGGAATTACACACTAACACACACCAAGAATCATAAAACAACAATGAGGGAACACTAATCATGCTTTCAATGTCATACCAACCCCTGAAAATAATTCCTCATTCGTATCACATGTTGAATCCTTACCACTAGTCATTACCACCTCATGTGTATGTGGCCTCATCTCATATCAATACCATGTCCCATAAATTCCAACTCACTCATTAATTTCACATGCCAAGTTTCCACGATATCCATCATTCCATTCATGAATTATGTCACGCATGCATGTCAATCCATTATATATATAAATAAATAAATAAATATATATATATATATACATATCTCAACATAACAATCATACCCAAAAAATTACCAATTATCCAAGAGCAACCAAGCACCCAAACCACGCACTGTCTCGCCCAGCCCCTCGTCAAGATGAAGGGTCTCGCTCAGGCGAGCCCCCTTCGCCTAGGCAAGGGCTCAAAAATAGAAATAGGAACCAACGTGGGATCTCGCTTAGGCGAGACCCCTCTCGCCTGGGCGAGTTGTTCGCTCGCTCAAAAGAATGAACTGGTCGCCTGGGCGACCTTTTGCGAAAAAGGTTTGGACGAGCCTCCGCCAGACTCGTTTAGGCGAGTCCGACTCGCCTGAGCGAGATTACCAGTTCTCGCCCAATTCTCGCCCTGGTCTCACCTGCAACATATGCATCTTTTCCAAACCCACCCATCATACAAGGTATCCCACACACCACAAACCACGATTTATCCATACAAACATCCAGCAAACTCATAAACAGATCAAAAACAACTCAAACTCGAAACCCTAACTTCCCGTACCTGGGCAAGGCTAGCTGGAAACCTGGACACCCAAACTATGGAGCACAAACAGCTTCTAGGAACAGACTCGGAGCTGGAAAATAGTGTAAGAGTGGGTTATTACGGAACCCTAACAACAACTACGAAAACAGGCCAAAGAAGGAAACTACGAGTCGGAGAGCAGTTACGTGAGCTAAGAACGGGGCCAAACTGAAAGCGAACTGAAAACACAACGGAACCCTAATAGAGAAAGCGGCTGCGGCTCTAAGCACCAAGGTAGCAGAAATCTGAAAAAGTGTGGAATTAGGTCAGACTTGGGTGGCTTTATCTTTTGGGCCAGCCCTAAGGCCTAATAGCTCAAGGGTAGCCCTTAAAGCTTTAGGGCAGGAAATTGGGCCTTACATTCTCCCCGACAACAAAAATTTTCGACCTAAAAAATGAATACTTACCAGGTAAAAAGGTGTGGGTGTGATTTCCTCATGTCCTCCTCTAACTCCCAATTCGAGTCACCCGTTCTCTGATCCCATATGACTTTAACCAAGCAGATCTCTTTTCCTTAGTGTTCCTTAACTTTGCTATTCTCTAGAGCGATGGGTGGTACTTCCACTGTGAGGTCTTCCCTGATCTGTATATCCTCGACTTTCAACTCATGAGTTGGGTTAAACACGTACTTTCTTAACTGTGAGACATGAAATACTGGGTGAAGGTTTGCCAACTGAGGGGGTAAAGCTATCTCATAAGCCACCGGCCCAATCCTCCTCGTGATTTGATATGGGCCAAGGAATTTAGGAGAAAGTTTCCTTGAGCGGAGAGCCCTTCCCGCACCAGTGGTTCGGGTCACCCTCAAGAACACATGATCGCCAGCTGCGAACTCCAAAGGCCTCCTCCTACGGTCTGCATATGCCTTCTGCCCACTCTGAGAAGCCTGCATTCTGTTCCTCACCATCCTCACCTTCTCAGTGGTCTGCTCTAATAATTCTGGTCCAACCAATACCGCTTCCCCATCCTGATACCAACAGAGTGGGGTCCTGCACCTCCTGCCATAAATAGTCTCGTATGGCCCCATGCCTATGCTCGCATGAAAACTGTTGTTGTAGGTGAATTTTATCAAAGGTAATACCTCATCCCAAGCACCTAAGTGGTTCAATATGCACGTTCTCAATAAATCCTCTAACGACTGAATCGTCCTCTCAAACTGGCCATCGGTCTGAGGGTGGTAGGCTGAACTCATCGTCAACTTGGTCCCCAAAGCCTCATGTAAGGTTTGCCAGAACTGGGATGTAAATCGTTGGTCTCTGTCAGAAACTATGCTCGAAGGTACTCCATGCAACCTCACGATCTCCTTAATGTACAACTGGGCTAACTTGGCCATGGACATCCTCAAGTTCATCGCCAAGAAGTGGACACTCTTGGTCAATCGATCCACTATCATCCAGATGGTGTCATGTCCCCTAAAAGTCCATGGCAAATGGGTCACAAAGTCCATCGAGATGCTATCCCATTTCCACACGGGTATCTCCAAAGGCTGTAAAATCCCACCGGGTCTCTAGTGTTCCACCTTTGCCTTCTGACAAGTCAGATAGACTGATACAAACTACGCCACATCCTTCTTCATTCCTTGCCACCAGAAGTTTTCCTTGAGATCCTGGTACATCTTAGTCATGCCGGGATGCAGACTAAGACGACTCTTATGCCCCTCCTCAAGGATCAATCGTTTCACCTCGGCATCGTCAGGTATGCACACCCTGCCCTGGAACCTCAGTATACATCATCATCCATAGTAAAGTCTCTGGCCTCATCCGACCCAAGTTGTTCTCTGACTCCGTTTAGACTGGCATCCAACAACTGCCTCTCTCTGACTGAGTCTAAAAAGTCACTAGATATAGTAAGGGTACTACACCTAATGGATTCGGACCCCAACTCCACTTGTAGTCTCATGTCTCTGAACTTTTCTAGCAGTTTCACCTCCTTTATCATGAGATGTGTCGTATGTACAGTCTTCCTACTCAAGGTATCCGCTACCACATTTGCCTTCCCCGGGTGATACAACAGTTCGAAATCATAGTCCTTAAGAAACTTCATCCACCTTCTCTGCCTCATGTTCATCTCTTTCTGGTCAAACAGATACCTCAGGCTCTTATGATCGCTGAACACATGGAACTGAGCACCATAGAGATAGTGCCTTCAGATCTTTAAGGCAAATACTATCGCTGCCAACTCCAGGTCATGAGTGGGGTAGTTACGCTCATGCACCTTAAGTTGCTTCGAAGCGTACGCCACCGCCTTCTTCTCTTGCATTAGAACACAGCCGAGCCCAAGATGAGATGCGTCACAGTAGACTTCAAACGGTTTCCCCACATTCGGAATTACCAATATAGGAGCACTTGTCAACCTTCTCTTTAGCTCCTGAAAGCTCTTCTCACACTTGTCTGTCCAAGTGAAAGGTTGGTCCTTCCGAGTAAGTAAAGTCAGAGGCGCCGCTATCTTGGAGAATTCCTCTATGACTCTCCTATAGTAGCCTGCCAACCCTACAAAGCTCTTGATCTTTGTGGCCGACTTAGGACTTTCCCACTTGACCACTGCCTCGACTTTCGCAGGATCCACTGCAATCTCCTAGGCGGATATCACATGCCCCAAAAACTGAACCTCATCCATCCAGAACTCACACTTGGACAACTTGGCATATAGTTGCTTCTCTCTCAAAACACCAAGTACCAACCTCACGTGTTCTGCATGCTCCTCCTGAGTCTTGGAATAAATAAGGATGTCGTCTATGAAGACTACGACAAACTTATCTAGGAAGGGCCAGAAGATCCTGTTCATGTAGTCCATAAACATCGCCGGAGTGTTGGTCACCCCAAAAGGCATAACCACATACTCGTAGTGGCCATATCTGGACTTGAAGGCCGTTTTCTGTACATCGTCAGCCTTTACAAAATCTGATGGTATTCCGACCGCAGATCAATCTTCGAGAACACTGATGATCCATGTAGCTGATCCATCAAGTCGTCGATTCTCGGGAGAGGGTACTTATTCTTGATTGTCATTTTGTTCAACTGTCTATAGTCCACACACAGACGTGAAGTCCCATCCTTCTTCACTAACAGCACTGGTGCTCCCCAAGGCGAAGTGCTGGGTCGGATAAACTGCTTTGCCATCAGTTCCTCTATTTGTTTCTTAAGTTCAACCAACTCTGCCGGAGCCATGCGGTATGGAGCCATCGATACCGGACCCGTCCCCGACACTAGATCGATAGAGAATTCCACCTCTCTGTGGAAAGGTAGCCCTGGCACTTCCTCTGGGAATGCATCCTCGAACTCCTGCACTACTGGTATGGCGGACTCCATCCTTCCTCCTTCCACCTCTAGATGCGTGAAGATCACAAAGCACTGTGCACCACCTCGCAGTTCCTTCAGAACCCCTTGGGACGATAACAACTCAGGCTCCTTCGAGTCTGGGAATAACAGTCCCTTCTCTCGGCACTCTATAAGAATGCGATTGGCAGAAAGCCAATCCATCCCTAAGATTACCTCCAACTCTTGTAGAGGCAAGTAGATTAGGTTCACTTTGTACCTGCGTCCCTCTACCTCCACTGGACACCTCGCACATAAGGATGACGTACTGACTAAACCCGACGTCGGAGTAGACACCGCAAGCTCACACTGCAGCTCGCAGACCGGCAGACCCAACCGTTCAACACATGCATTTGACACAAAGGAGTGTGTCGCTCCAGAATCATATAACACATAACATCTCATCCCAGAAATCACACAATAACCCATAACGAGGTAATCCGAACCTGCCGTCTCTGCTCCGGTCATGGCGTAGACTCTGCCCATCGCCTGAGGCCTGTTGTCTCTATCCTTCCCATAGTCGCCTTTCTTGTCACAGTTGTTGCACCGGCAATAACCCTCCATACGTGGGCAAGCGTTCCTCAGGTGAGGGCCTCCACATATGTAGCACTGTACTCGACCCTGTTGAGGGGAGAAGCTCCTAGACCCCTAAGGTTGATGGTGGGGCCTATCATATGGTCTCCTCCTCTCCTCGTGTCTGGGCTTGGACCCAGATGGTCAACCAATCCTCTGAGGCGGCTGCGGCTGCTGTCGACGCTGGCCTTCTACCTCACGTTTCATCTTCTCCATTACTCTGGCCTTCTCCACTAGAGCGGCAAAGTCCTTGATGGACAAAGGAGCCACCATCAACCGGATATCACCGCAAAGACCATTCTCAAACTTCCTGCATCGCCACTCCTCATCAAGTGGCAAGGTGTAAAAATGGCTGAGGTGCTTGAATCTCTCAACATACTCTGACACAGTCTTCCCTCCCTAGGTCAACTGGAGGAACTCAACCTCCTTGCGTACCGAATGTTGTCTAGAAAGTACTCGAAGAGGAATCTCTCCCTGAAAGCCTCCCACGTCACAGGCTCCTCCATCTCCTCTAGGATGGATTTGGTGTTGATCCACCAATGTTCTGCCTCTCCCGTGAGCATATACACAGAGAATGCCAACCTGTTCTTTGTGGGGCACATCTTTGCATCATAGATGCGATCCAGGTCCTTCAGCCATTGGTCTGCGGTGTCAGGACTAGTCTTGCCATCAAACTTCGCCGGATGGTGCTTCAGAAAGTCCTCCAAACTCCACTCCCTAACTGCAGGTCGTGGCTCAGGACCAAACATAGGGGCAGCCGCCCTGTTCTCCTCCAGCTGGCGGAGGGCCTCCATATGCTGTCGATGAGCATCCTTAGCAGCTACTCTTGCAGCCTCCATCTGCTGCATCACTGCCTGTTGCTACTCAAGCGACACCGCCTGTCGCTGCATAGATGCCTCATGCTGCTGCATCATCGCAGTACTTTGCTGTGCCATAGTCGCTACCATGGCTTCTATAGCTCTTGCGATGTCCGGTGCATCGCCCTGGGAGGATTGAGCGTTCCTACGGTGAGGTGCCATAGCTCACTGGAACATAGAAAATCACTTGGTTAGGCTCGGTAAGATAGGATTTTAACTAAACACTCAGAGACACATAGAGAAAGCTAAGCAGACAATCCAAGTCCACAAACCTAAGGAATGACCGCTCTGATACCACAAATGTAACGTCCCATTTAATTAATAGCGTAATTAAAAGAAAACGCCACACATAAATAGTACAATAGCGCAGTCTTGGGGTCCTTAACCCAACCCCTACAAAACCAGGCACACCAAGATGCCAAAGAAAACAGTTGAAAATTCTAGAACCTACAAGTAGAGTAATGAAACATGATGAAATACATGGGACAAAGCCCTAAAGAATGGCCAAAGAAAACTAAGTTCCAACCCATGCAGATTATGTAGCGGAACCATCACCACTATGTTGTCTGCGGGTGTTCCTCGCATCTGCTCACACCAACAAGTTGATGATCATCGCAAAAGAAAGTACCACACAACAGAACACACAACAAAGAAAGTAGGGTAAGCTAGAGCACAAAAGATTTCATCCATCAAATCAGATATAATTTCACCAAATCATACACCCAAATCAACCAAGCATGTTATGACTTTCAGGCAATACACTATGACACGACTCGACTCATCCGGATACATATAACTTGGTCGGATTCAGCGGGTACTTGCACTTATGGTGGATACCTCTGCTCACCCCTGAGCTGCTCACCCCCGAGCTATGTGTTACAAGTGTTACAATGAATCAGTTTTCCCTCACCACAAGGTTAGCCCTTAATGGATTTCAGGCCTCCTACTACTCTCACCACAAGAGTCAGTCCACTCTATGTGAGACTAACTGACCCCTTAGAGCGTCAGGATGCAACCTTACCTTGAATCCTTACCTAGTTATACAGATGGGGCACCACCATAGACACCCACTAAAAGGGGCCATGGAATTACGTCCCAACCACTGAAGTGTAACCCTGAAGGTCTCACCTAGAGACTCCAAGGAATTACACACTAACACACACCAAGAATCATAAAACAACAATGAGGGAACACTAATCATGCTTTCAATTTCATACCAACCCCTGAAAATAATTCCTCATTCGTATCAAATGTTGAATCCTTACCATTGGTCATTACCACCTCATGTGTATGGGGCCTCATCTCATATCAATACCATGTCCCATAAATTCCAACTCACTCATTAATTTCACATGCCAAGTTTCCACGATATCCATCATTCCATTCATGAATTATGTCACACATGCATGTCAATCCATTATATATATACATATCTCAACATAACAATCATACCCAAACAATTACCAATTATCCAAGAGCAACCAAGCACCCAAACCACGCACTGTCTCGCCCAGCCCCTCGCTCAGGATGAAGGATCTCGCTCAGGCGAGACAGTCTCGCTCAGGCGAGCCCCCTTCGCCTAGGCGAGGGCTCAAAAACAGATACAGGAACCAACGCGGGATCTCGCTTAGGCGAGACCCCTCTCGCCTGGGCGAGTTGTTCGCTCGCTCAAAAGAATGAACTGGTCACCTGGGCGACCTTTCACGAAAAAGGTTTGGGCGAGCCTCCGCCAGACTCGCTTAGGCGAGTCCGACTCGTCTGGGGAGATTACCAGTTCTCGCCTTGGTCTCACCTGCAGCAGATGCATCTTTTCCAAACCCACCCATCATATAAGGTATCCCACGCACCACAAACCACGATTTATCCATACAAACATCCAGCAAACTCATAAACAGATCAAAAACAACTCAAACTCGAAACTCTAACTTCCCGTACCTGGGCAAGGCTAGCTGGAAACCTGGACACCCAAACTGTGGAGCACAAACAGCTTCTAGGAACAGACTCAGAGTTGGAAAACAGTGTAAGAGTGGGTTATTATGGAACCCTAACAACAACTACGAAAACAGGCCAAAGAAGGAAACTACGAGTCGGAGAGCACTTACGTGAGCTAAGGATGGGGCCAAACTGAAAGCGAACTGAAAACACAGCGGAACCCTAACAGAGAAAGCGGATGCGGCTCTAAGCACCAAGGTAGCAGAAATCTGAAAAGTGTAGAATTAGGTCAGACTTGGGAGGCTTTATCTTTTGGGCCAGCCCTAAGACCCAATAACTCAAGGACAATCCTTAAAGCTTTAGGGCATGAAACTGGGCCTTACATATACCATAAAAGATATCAACGTTTAAGACATTTTAGTAGAATTTCAATTCAAAATATGCTAAATGAGACAAAGGTGAAAGATTTCCTTGTCCAGGTTTAGTACTCGTGAAAATGTAAAAGATGTGAAGAATAAAATAGGGAGTGCAAAAAGCAACCCAAATTGGACAAGGTTGTTTGTTCACGCGTAAACTTGTCAACGATCCATAGAAAATCATACGATTTTTAAATTATTTGGTCCTAACATCATTTAAATATTTCATGTTTACTAATATTATTTAAATAATTAACGATTAATTAACGGTATTTGTCACGTAAGAATTTGTAGTTTCTTTTTTAATTTTATAATTATATTTTTTTATTTTTTTATTTTAAAAAATATTCACATGTCAAAGTTAATATTATATATTTTATATTTAATTTTATTTCTATATTTATTATTTTTATCTAATTTAATCTTTTTTTTTATTAAAATAGAGCAATTGTATTTCTTTTTAAATTGAAAATATTTAATTTTTATATAAATATTATAATGATATTTTTATTAAAATTAATATTTTATTAAATATTATTTTATGTGATTTTATAATCTTAAAATTTGAAACCAATGGTATTAGTCTTCACACTTAAAATATTGATTCTAATTTTAAATCAACCGTAAACCTAAATAAAAAATATTTAATAAAAATATAAATTTTAATAAAACCATTAATATAACATTTGTATAAAAATTAAATTTGATATTAATTTTAAAAATTCTCATTTTAAAGAAAAAAAAGATTGAATTGAATAACAACAATAGATATAAGAACCAAATTAAATATAAAACATTAACCTTAACACAATAACATTAACCATGTGGCAAGATTTTAGTGTGATATGTGAATTTTTTTTTAAAATAAAAAACAATTAAAAGTCAAAAAAATCATAAATTAACTCACAGTCGTTAATCATTTAAATCGGTGGATGGACCAAAATAAATATATTATAACTGAACTGAGAAGACTAAACCAAAATACGGATCAAATGTTAATTTAACCTACAATTTTATATTACCAATTTACAACTATTTTTATTAAAAAGTTTGATTTATCTTTTAACGAAATATCCTAATTTAACATATCATTCTTAAAATCATTGTTGTAAATTGATAGCAAGTAGTATTGCCATAATTCACACTGAAAAAAACACCTGAATGGTAGATATTAGTATCTTTATTTGATCCGATAGGAAAATCAAAATACCCACTTCATGTACTTCTAAAAAGGAATACAGTGTTTATTCGAAGGACAGTTATATTTTTAATAAATTTTGATAATTTTTTTCTTATGATATGATATGTCATTTCTTAAATAACTTTAAAATTTTGAAAAAAGTAAATAAAAACTAATTAAAAAATAACACCGTAAAATTATAAAAGAAAATTGTTAAAATTTAGTAATAAAAATAATTTTCCATCTTCGAAAAGCGATAAAGTTAATAAAAAAACTACAAATTTCATTCGAGCTAAAAGGCCATGCTATACACATTCTGAACTAATAAGCTTGGGAAGAGATGAAGAACAAAGTGAATTTGCAGAAAGAGAGAGAGAGAGAGAGAGAGAGAGAGAGAGAGAGAGAGAGAGAGAGAGAGAGAGAGAGAGAGAGAGAGAGAGAGAGAGAGAGAGAGAGAAAGAGAGAAAGCGAAAAGTGCAATCTTTGTGAATGTCTGAGATCACCCATAAAGCGCGTTGAAGGCATCACATCTGTTCCGAACCTCTCCATCCTTTCCGGTTTTGACGTCCAAGGCGCTGAGTTTTTCGATGGCAAGAGCGAAGTCCTGGAAGAACTTGGCTTCATCATCGGCGTATTTCTCAACGAAGGGCTTCGTTCTGGGATCAGTGAAGAGGGCAGTGTCAGTGGCCAGCAACCCCAACCCTCGCCGCAAGTTCTTGAAATACATGTTGTCGAACTTCACCGGAGTTATCACGTCATTGTAAGCCGCCATGGTAGGGTCCTTCGTGTAGTTCTCGCAGAGTTTCCTCAGCCCCGCCGCGTACTCCGGGTTATAGGCGGGGTCAGTTTCCGAAGTTTTGCTGAAGCGGAAGAGCCTGTGGACGAACTGGTCGCAGTGCGACATCCCTATGGTGTGTGCGCCGATCAGGGCCACCATTTCCTGCACGGAGAACCCTTTTTTGGCGAAGAGGGGGATCACTTGGGACATAGTCATGTTCGGTAACGGGAACTGGTTTTCCGAGCTGGAGATTTTCGATTCCAGGGAGTCTTTTCGCCCGAATTGGACCGTGAAGGTGGGTCCGCCGGAGTTCGCCACCAGTTCACTGGCGGCAGCGGCGAGGATGTCGGCGCACGAGACGACGTTCGGGCACTCCAGCTCGAGGACGTTCTTGACACGCAAGACGGCGTCGAAGCCGTCGCCGGAGAGTTGGAGGTTGACGGCGTGGTCGCGCTCGGCGGTGTTGTAGGCGTTGGAGGTGACGAGGATGGAGGCGTCGCAGCCGCCGACCATGCAGTCGTGGAAGAGGAGGCGGAGGGTGGCGGCGGCGGTGGAGGGCGTGTTATGTTGTTTTTCTTTAACGATTTTTCGGACGGTTTCGAGGAAGTTGGGACAGGTTTTTTTGTAGTAATCGGGAGTGAGTTTGTTTTGCATGGAGGGGAGGAATGATAGGGAGAGGAAGAGGAAAATGGTGATAGGGTTGTTGTATAGTGTCATGTTTGGTGAATTTTTTGTATGAAGCTAAAGTTGATGAAGCTTTATGAGAAAATTAAATTTGAAGGAATGCATTGTTGGGTGAATTGTGGAAGTGAGAATTCAGAGGAAGGTGATGGCTACTTTTAGTTACCCTTTTTAATGATCCTCCTTTAAGCAAGTTTGCTTTTGAGGTGCAAATTCAATATTCTTTAGCAATGGTGAACCATTTAATTAGTGAACTCTAATTTCTTAGATTTAATGATTAAGAATTGCATTTGACCATGGTCCCACCGATATCGGTTTCATTATAATTAACTTTTTCAGTTTTAAAAAGAAATATAGAAAAATATCTTTTTACACCGAAAACATTGCTTCACAATCTACTTTCACGATTAATATAATCATTTTAATGAAAAAATTTCATATTATAAAAAAATAAATTGAAAAAAAAAACTGTGAATATTGAATGTGTAAAGATTTATTTCGTATAAAAGTTTATTAACTCCAAGACTGTGCTTCTTTGTTACGTTCTATAAGTAGATTTGAAGAAGTGAATTTAAGTAGAATCGAAGGAAAAGAGAGTGAAAGTTGGATTGTTTGGATTAAAGAAAGATGATAAGATTTTAATAGAAATGAAAGGAAAATTTATAAAGATTAGTAAGTGATGTGATAGATATATAATAGATTAAAATTAATGGTTAAAAAGTGAACTTATTTTCCGCTTAAATCTCACAAATCCTTCCACATCAACTAATACAAATACAATAAACAGCATCTGTATTTCCATCCTCTCCCATAGTAAATTCACAGAACCAATGCTAGAAGTTTATTGAATGACAAAGTAATCGTGTCCAACAATATAATTGATAAAAAAACATGTGAAACTGGGTTGATTCAGGACTTACATAAGAAAAAGAAAAGTGACCGATGAAGTTGACAAATTCAGCCAACCCAATTAAATTTGGGCTGGATCGTCATCTTAAATGTTATGTAATTTCTTTCTGCACCCCATGGTCAAAAGACTCACCTGTCATCCTTGCTGTCGTCATCTCTTTGTAATGACTACCATTTTTGTCTAATGTGTTGTATTATGCATTTATTAAAGGGAAAAAAGTATTTTACATTATTCAGTTTGAAAATTACTTTTTACATGATTTTTTTTTTTAAATTATGCAATTTTAATTTTAAATTATACAATCTAAAAGTAAAGAAATTTCATTACATGATTCAAAATTTATGTTGAAAGATTAATTTTAAATTATGTAATTTAAAAATATTTTTTAAACAAATAATAATTTTCGTATTTACAGAACTGCAAAAGAAATGACCAAGTTGTTTTGATTTAAAATTTCTGAAACACTTTATACAAATAGCGTATCGTTGCAGATATTTCTGTGGTCATTGTCCGAAGTAGAGTCGGCAACTTCAACGTTTGACGATTCCACTTGATTCAACAAATACTATTTTAGGTTAAAGCAGCAAAGTGCAATTTTTTTAAAAATATAATAATATAATATAATACTATATATATATATATATATATATATATATATATATATATAAATGGTAACAAACAGCACATTCTTAATAAAATAATATATCTGTAAAAGTTTAAATTAATTTTTCTTTTCACAAACAAAAAAACCACTATATGTCGATCAATCATAATTTTGACGAAAATAATAATAATAATAAAAGTAAAACCAATTCAAATTGTTGTATCTAACCCATTCTTTTTCACTGGAATTCTTCTCTTTTTTAGATATTTTTTTTCTTCTCTCCAAGTTTTTTTTTTCTTTGGTCTCTTTTTTCCGCCTATGGTCGACATGGTGGTTTTTGTTTAGTGTCTCCATACATCTTCACCATGTATTGTGGCCCAAACCTAGCCTCGAGGGTTTCAAACCCACGACCTCCCGATGCAGAGCGAGCAGGCATGGCGATGATGCTTCAGAGAAACAGCATCAGAGAAACAGCATGGAAAAAGAAGAGATAGCGCGAGATGAAGAAGAAAACAAGAGAAGAGAGCTTGAAGGTAAGTAACCAAGACTAATCTTTTATTATTCTGTGTGTTTCTTCATACACTGTACAAAGGAGGAGATCTATTTTAAATAGTCTCCGCAAGAAGGAAAAAGGGGAAACAGAAATCCTAACTAATCATCTAACAGAAAACAGAAAACCTAACTAACACTAAACATAAAACCCTAACAGAAAACCCTTGATCGAGGGTTTTCAATACCCTCCCCTCAAGTTGGATGATGTATGTCCATCAGTCCAAGCTTGGGAAGAATGGTTTTAAAAAAGGTTCGATGGAGAGCTTTTGTGAAAATATCCGTGAGTTGATCATCGAAGCGAATCAGCAACAAGTGGAAGAGTTTCTTCTGGAGTTTTTCGCGGACGACATGGCAATCAAGATCAATATGTTTGGTGCGCTCATGGAAAGTGGGATTGTGAGCTATTTGTCTGGCAGACTGGCTGTCGCAATAGAGTACAGCTTGGTCAGTGTGTTGAACATGGAAGTCGTGGAGAAGGTAGCTGAGCCACTGTACTTCACAAGTGGTAGTGGCCAGGGCTCGGTATTCGGCCTCTGAAGAGGATCTGGATACAGTGCTTTGCTTCTTTGATTTCCAGGAAATCAAGGAGTTCCCCAGGAACACGCAGTAACCAGTAACACTACGTCTTGTGTCTGGACAAGTGGCCCAGTCAGAGTCGCTGAAAGCTTTGATTTGCATGTCATTAGTGGCAGCAAAGAAAAGACCATTGGCAGGACTGGTTTTTAGATATCTAAGGATGTGTTGGGCTGCTTGTTGGTGATGGATGGTAGGTGCCTGCACAAATTGGCTAAGTAAGTGTACTGAATAACAAATATCAGGTCTTGAGTTAGTAAGATAAAGCAACTTCCCTATCAGACGTCTATAGGATTCAGGGTCATTGATAGGATCAGCAGCTTTGTCAAAAAGATCTTTAGTGTTGTTCATGAGAGGAGTCTGGCATGGTTTGCAATCCAGCATTCCAGTTTCAGATAGGATGTCCAGAGCATATTTTCTCTGGCATAAGTATATTCCTTTGGTAGATCTAGCCACTTCAAAGCCTAGGAAGTATTTTAGGCTTCCCAAATCCTTAATTCTGAAGGCTTCATGTAGGGAGGCCTTTATTTTATCAATTTCATTCAGGGAGTTACCTGCCAAGATTACATCGTCTACATACACAAGGAGAACAGTGAAAGTGTCTGATTTTACTTTAGTAAAAAGAGAATGGTCAGATTGGGATTGAGAAAAACCAGCAGAAATAAGAAAGGAGGATAGTCTAGCAAACCATTGACAGCTGGCTTGTTTCAGGCCATATAGGGATTTAGTTAACCTGCAAACCTGTCTTGGTTTAGGAACTTGAAGCCCAGGGGGTGGATTCATGTAAACCTCCTCATCAAGGTTGCCATGTAAGAAAGCATTATCCACATCAAGTTGGTGCAAATACCAGTTTTTGGTGGCTGCAATGGCTAATAACAGACGCATAATGGTAAGTTTAGCAACAGGGGAAAAAGTATCAATGTAGTCAATCCCCTCTAATTGAGTATACCCTTTAGCTACAAGCCTAGCCTTGTGCCTTTCAATAGTCCCATCAGATTTATATTTGATTTTAAAAATCCATTTACATCCTATAGGTTTCTTTCCTTTAGGTAGATCAGTAAAATACCAGGTTTTATTGTCCTCTAGAGCTTTTATTTCTTTATGAATAACATCAATCCATTTGACATCTTGGCAAGCTTCTGTGTATGTATGTGGTTCATGTGTAGAAGTTATAGCTAGAGTATATTTAAGGTGTTCTTTTGACAAAGATTTGTAAGAAAGGACAGAAGTAATAGGATAATTAGCTTTATGAACAAATTTATTATGAATGAAATGCTTGGGGTTCATGGAATTGTTCACCTGGTGTAAGTAATCCTTCAAATAGGTGGGTGGTTTCCTCTGTCTTTCTGACCTTCGCAAAACCACATTTTCATATTCCTGATCATTGTTGTGTGGGAGATTGATGTCATAATGGCTAGTAGAATCATCACTAGTTGTGTCTGGAATGGATTCTGTTTCTGAATCAGCAGTGTCAGTTCTGGGAAGAGTCTGATTATCAACTCTGGTGTCTTTGGGATAGTTGTCAATGTCATCAAATAGGAAATTTAGGTCATGATCTTTACTGTCAGTGGACTGGATGTGCTGATTAACAGCCTTGTAAGGGAAAATATTCTCATAGAATATCACATTTCTAGATATAAAAATCTCTCTGCTTAAGGTGTCAAGGAGAACATAGCCTTTAATACCTGTTTTAAAACCCAAAAACACACATTTTCTAGCTCTAGGATCAAGTTTAGCTCTATTACATTCAAGGGTACTAGCAAAACACATAGTTCCAAAAACTTTAAGGTTGAGGTAAGTGGGAGGCCTTTTATACAAAATCTGATAAGGACAAACATTACTTAAAACAGTAGTGGGCAATCTATTAATAATATGAACAACATGATTTACAGCATAGCACCAATAGGCTTTAGGCAAATTAGATTGAAATAAAAGGCATCAAGTAATGTTGAGAATGCATTGGTGTTTTCGTTCCACAACAGAGTTTTGTTGGGGAGTTTCAACACAACTTCTTTGATGATCTATCCCATAAGCATTGTACATATCAACACAATTAAATTCTGGACCATTATCAGTTCTAAAAGATTTAATAGTCTTATCAAACTGATTTTTAACATGGATTATAAAATTCTGGATAAGTTTCCTAGTTTCAGACTTAGAATGCATAAGGAAGATCCATGTGTGTCTAGAGTGGTCATCAACCACGTTTAAGAAATATTTATGACCATGAACAGAGGGAATGGCTATGGGCCCCATATATCAAGATGAATAAGATCAAAACAAGCATTAGAAATAGTGTCGCTTTTATAGAAAGGCAATTTATGTTGTTTGGAAAGATGGCATGTATCACAAACATCAGAACCTTTAGATTGAATGTAAGGAAAAGTTTTATAGATTTGCTCAGTGATTCTACGGGCAGGATGTCCAAGTCTATAGTGCCAAGTATCTATATCAACTTTAGACCAATTAAGGACAGTATTAGGAAAAAAATCAGTAATCTTGGTGACAGGAACAATATCAAGATAGTAGAGACCCTGACTGAGATTAGCTTACCCAATCATCTGTGATGTAATAATGTCCTGTATCTGGCAACACTCAGAAGAAAAAATTAGTTTATAGTTCAAATCTTTGATTAAGGTTTGAACTGAAATTAAGTTGAAATGAAATTCAGGAACATATAGGACATTAAAAAGAATTAGATTATCACAGAATTGAACTGTTCTAGCAAAATAGGCAGTGACATCATTATTATTAGGCAATTTTATCTTCACAGGCTTTATTTTGAAAAAGGAAGTGAAGCAATTTTTACTGTGTGCAACATGGTCTGTTGCACCTGTATCAAGAATCCAAAGATTGTTACCTTGTGGATTCCTGTTTGAGTCATTATCATGCTTTTGTACGTGATTGATGTTATGTCCAGTACCCTCAGAGTCATCAAGGACTCTTAGAAGTTTCTGCATCTGTTCTGCTGTGAATCCCTTGACAGATTCATCTCTCATTGGCTGTTTGTCAGCAGAATCTTCCTTCACATTGAGATTACAAACCTGTTGTTCCCTTTTTTCTTGATTGCCCCTTTCCAGAGTATTATTGTTGCCATCATTCTTTTGTTTGTACCAAGGTGGGTACCCATGCTTAGAATAGCATTCTTCAACAGTATGGTTCATCTTATGGTAGTAAGAACACTGCTTGCCATAGTTAGGATTTCTTCCCCTTCCTCTTCCTTGAGACCGGGGCATGATGCCTCGTCCTTGACCTCTCCAATTACTTTGATCTTGAGACTTTCCATGTCTTTCAGAGACGTTAACGAAAGTTTTTCCTTCAGTCCCTAGGCTGGTAGCACCATTATTCTGTCTTTCTTGTTGCATAATGAGATAGTAGACTTTGTTTATATTGGGAAGGGGATCTAAGAGCAGGATTTGAGTTTTCACTGTATTGTAGCTGTCATTCAGACCCTTTAGAAAGCAGATCACATACTCAACCTCCCTCTGTTTTATGAAAATCTTGGAAAGGTTGCAGTCGCAAGATTTACCACAAACGCAATTTGGAACAGGGCGCAGGAACTCCAATTCCTCCCAGACAGTTTTTATATCTGTAAAGAATTGGGTGATGTTTCTCTCCCCTTGTTTGGCAGAATGTATTTCTTGGAGAAGATCAGAAATTCTGAAGTAGTCCCCCTTAGTGAACCTTTCTTTCAGGTCCTTCCACAAATCCCTTGCAGATTCTATGTAAATAACACTCTCAGCAATCTGAGGTGAGAGTGTTCTAATAATCCAAGAGAGAACCATAACATTGGCTCTCTCCTAAGTTTCATATAGAGGATCATCTCTAGTAGGGGTCTTGATGCTGCCATCCACGAACTTCAACTTATTTTTGGACAAAAGGGCTCTTCTCATATTCCTGCTCCAGGAATTATAATTGGTTTCATTCAGAGAAGGTGTAGTGAGGACCTGTCCTGGATTCTCCCCAGGATGAATATAGTAGGGGCTTGTGGGAATTAAAGATTGGTCAAGATCCAATCTTTCCATCTGCTGCATTGATTTTTCTTCCTTGAATTCCTGATTGTTGATTTTGTCTTCCATGTTGCAAGATTCAATCTTGTAATCCGCAGATTGATAGAATTAGGAGACAGAGTGCGCAAACGGAAACAGAGCAGGCTATGAACCTGCTCTGATACCATATTGCGGCCCAAACCTAGCCTCGAGGGTTTCAAACCCACGACCTCCCGATGCAGAGCGAGCTGGCATGGCGATGATGCTTTAGAGAAACAGCATGGAGAAAGAAGAGATAGCGCGAGATGAAGAAGAAAACAAGAAGAGAAGAGAGCTTGAAGGTAAGTAACCAAGACTTATCTTTTATTATTCTGTGTGTTTCTTCATACACTGTACAAAGGAGGAGATCTATTTTAAATAGTCTCCGCAAGAAGGAAAAAGGGGAAACAGAAACCCTAACTAATCATCTAACAGAAAAGAGAAAACCTAACTAACACTAAACATAAAACCCTAACAAAAAACCCTTGATTGAGGGTTTTCAATACCATGTAAAATTGGTAAATTTTGTTTTTTCAAGCTTCTACTCTTTTGTTCTTCTGTGTTTTGTTTCCTTTTTTTTTTCTTCTCGTGGGTGTTGTTCTTCTCGCTTGCGGTCTTCGGTTTTTTATTTTCTCCTCGATGTTGTTCTTCTTGCTCGTCATCTTAAAAAATAAGAACAAACTTGCTTATTCTCTTCTTCATTCCAACATTTAAACCTTTTTCTTCTTCTTATTTTTGGTTCAACTTCTTCTTTTTCTTTTCTTTTTGCATGAATGATTACACTTCATTTTTGTTGCAAAAAACTGATGGTCTCTTTATTCCACTTATATGCTAGATTTTTTTCTTTCTCTTTGGTATTTTTCTTCTCACTCGCCATCTTCAAACAATACAATGCCATGAAAAAAATGATGTCTTCGTTCCACTTTTTGTTTTTGGAGTTCTTGTTTATTTTTCAATCTCATGAGAAATATTCAAAATAATTTCTTAGTTTCTAAAACGTGATTGTTTACATTTATCAACATTATTATTTATACAATGATAATGATTTAACAGATTTCATTTATCGAGATCTCATTTATTTATTTTTTAATCTTATTTGTTATTTTTTATTCTTCCTTTTAGTGTCATTTTTTTGGTTTAATTCCTTATGAATAATCATTATATTTTAAGTAATTATTTTTTTCTTCCATATTGCTTACTTTTTCAAGTTTTCCTTTCTCGTGCCATTTCTTACAACTCTTCTTTTTATCTTAAGAATGGACTTAATGATCATTGCACAATTTATATTTGTGACAACTTAAGGGAGGCTTCATTACCACCTTTCTCAAATATAAGGTATTTTATATTTGTTAATTTTGTGATGTGTCAAAGGTGTTTTAGGATGACGATCAAGTTGTTTATACCTTTTTCATATATCAGGTCAAATGTTAACCTCAAACAATGTTTAACAAGTCAAAAAAAAAAAACTAACATCATTAAATTAAAAAAAATTATATTAATTTATTTTTAAAATTTGAGGAAAAAATATAAACATAAAAAAATTTCAATTTGAGATACTAATAAAATTCACATTTAACAATAATAAAATATGTATTCAATGATCTTGTATCACT
>Ga0209589_1005215_pt1 | contig 22099 bp, 21 predicted proteins | sample CowpeawhiteBW_FD_187525 | JGI IMG/M metagenome (GOLD analysis project Ga0209589, IMG submission 187525) | Root nodule microbial communities of legume samples collected from California USA - Cow pea white BW (SPAdes) (version 2) | ecosystem: Host-associated > Plants > Roots > Nodule | place: USA... | reverse complement strand
ATATATATATATATATATATATATATATATATATATATATATATATATATATATATATATATATATATATATATATATATATATAATGGTTTACATAACTTTTTTCGCAAATTTCTTTAACATTGAACTACATTCAATCATTAAAACTTTTTTATTTTTCGTATTTTAAAAATTTTTCAAGTCTTGTTTTTTCACTTTTTCCATCTTCCCTTTCTATTATTTTTCACAATAAAAAATTATGAGAAAATAAATCTCAAATATTATAATTTGATAAAAAATAAATTTAATATTCAAATATGTTTCGGTTTTTATTTTATATTTAATTTTTAAAGTAAATTTAAGTATTCTAATTAAATTTCTATTAATTTTGTTCTTTTATATAAAATTCTTAAAAAAATATTTTTAAATTAGGTATTTGTTATTTAAGATTTTTTCGATAACTGAGTGATGTAATTATTGTTTCGTCTCATAATATTTTTTACTTATCGTCGTGTATTAATAAATATGAGGTTATGTGATTTATATAAAATGATATTTTGGTTAAAATAAAATGAGTGATTTTTATCCTGACATGTTTTAAATAAAAATAATAAAACTTATCGGTTAAGATAATGATAGATATGCTTAAGTGCCTTGTGTATCAGATTCAATATTGATATCAGTTGTTATAGATGTTACTGATCCCTAATCATATCTTGCTAACTTAGATTCCGTTACATAATTTTGTTGCTCACATCCTTAATTAAATTGATGGTTAAATGTGGTCTGTGGTCAATAGTTGGTGTTGTTAGGTTAAGAAATTATGCTGAATGACCTAAAAAATGAGTACCTTTCCATGAATTGAACTAAAGTGAATGGATAAATGATCCTTTTGTTGTTGACGCCATGGTTGGGGGAAGGGTAATTGATTCCATGACAGATTTTAGACCGATTAATTGGTTAAAAAAGTTGAAAATGTGGTTAATTTTTTTGTATGGTGGTTTAAATGTGCATATCACCTGCAGAATGGGTTTAAGAATCCATTGGTCGTGTCTTGTTTAGTCAATAGTGCCCTCCAATTCATGCTTTGATGGCTTACAATTTAGAGTATTAAAAAATGATATATATTAAAAAAAATTGTTGTTACATGCTTGTTATGATAAATAATAACTTGAAATACCGAAAGGAAAATATAAAATGTTTTAAAGTTCATTTAAAAATAAATCAACATAATATAACTAACGAAATATAAATATTAAAAAGTAGAACACAGATTAAAACGAAAGTATAAGAACTAAAACAAATCATTTTTAAGAATAAAAAAAAGGTTTGTTATTGACTAGAACATAGGAGAAACTTTGGCCACCAAAGAAAAGCTTGAAACCTGGATATATAGCTACAAAGAGAATAGATTTACTCCTCGTGTGTCACTGATTTGATCGGTCGATTCCAAATAATTACAACATTTTGCACAAAATTGGAAATTGTAACAGCAGACTAAAATGAAGTTGATGTACAGGGAGCAATAAAAAGAAAATTTTACATAAAAACTCCAAGGTCATAATTTATTGAACTACTAATCTTTGTAAGTGATCCAGGAAGACCTCAAAGCTAACATCATCAGTAAAGATAATATCTCCTCCAGGATGATAATTTTCGGTGTTGTAAGTCGCAGAAGGATTTAACTTTGCCAGTAAAAATCGAGCCTGCACATACATCAACACAAAACATCTTACATTACTGTAAAACGAATGGAGCTTCAAAGCATATGAATCACACCAATTAAATTACAGCTATATTCAAATTCAAGCTCACCAATAAACAAGAATTATTCTTATCATACATTAACAACCAATAGGGAGAGCTTTTAAAATGAAACTGACATGTAAATTCACTTTCTTTTTTCACTGCCAACGGGTCTCAAGGAAACCCACATGCACAAGGATTACAGAAAACCATGGATGGCATCAATAGCTTTTTGTCACCCATTAATTTTAATTCATTGTTCACACATTGGGAGAATACTATGTCGAATATCAGCTTTATTCATTTGCTTTAGTAAATGAGATATAAACCCTTCCAGTCGCACATAAATGTCTAATAACTAATACGGTTGTTTAACCTTACATATATATGTAACATTCTGAGGAAAAGCAAACAATCCATGCCATGAAAACCTAAAGTGTATATATACCAAATTCAAAGTTATGAAATACATGTTCCTCAGTACATTAAATGTCATTAGTTGGATAAACATAACATGTCGGTATAATTAGTTAAAAAAAAAGTAATTTATTCTGATAGTGGCAACAACTTATGAAATTCATGCAATCTGGGTTGAATTGCAAAATACTACCGTGAACTTTAAAATCACTAATGAAAGGATGAAATGGCAAAATCTGAGCCCCCTATCCAGATGAAATCTCAGAGAGAATGACAAAATATTGAGGATACTAGGAGTTCTTAGCCGGTGTACATGTATACAAGTGCTGGGTGAAATACAAAAGCAAAATTAAAAGACAAAAATTCAGAACAATAATTCTGTAATGACAGCGTGGTAATTAGCAAACAATGAAAGGGGTGACAAATTAGCAGCAATGAAAAACGAACGGTAGCAGCAAGAAAGCAAGCCGGCGATCAATGGCAAGAAAGAATAGAAAGTAACCTGAGAGCCATGCTGATCACAAATGACCAGGCGAGGTACAGGAAACCTCTCCTTTATTATTAAATCTGCATCATCATGAGGAGCTCGTAGCAATTGAGCAAATGCCTGAAAAATATAGCCACTTAATCAAATAAATTGTCAAGGTAAGAACATTGGTGATTTAGTGCAGTTCTAGACATTATAACATCAAGAAAACACCGATAGAAGCTTACTAAGACCCGGTAAAGGTGTCCAAAGACCAATTCAAATTACCAGGTTGGTTTGATATAACACAGGCCATAGCCTGGATTTCTCACTAAACAATTAATACAAGAATCATAAAAGTCAGAAAAAAATATAAAGCCCAAGTATTATAAAACGGATGCCTAACAGCAGCCAAGGAGCTACCAGACTAGCTAAAACTTTGCAGTAGCTGCAAATATAGCCCTATCTATACCTGAAAAATAAAATTTGCAGCGAGCCCAAGCCCCTTACTGAATTTAATCTTAAATCAATATGATCTATAAAAGCCCAAAATCTACTCCCCCACTAACAATTTTGAAATATAAGGTTGGTTCAGTAGGTTTTGAAAGGAGGGTGAGAGAGGTTATGGGTTCAACTCCCCCTACTAACAACAACTAATATTGCCGATAAAAAAGTAATAAATAAATAAAAGCCCATAATCTACAATAATTTTTCCCATCACTGAAATTAAAAAGAAAAAATACTGACAGTGAGTTGGATATTGTAATTCTCCAACAAAAACCTCAGATCAAAACTAAATAGAATAACTATTCTCAGATTAGCAATAATATAATCAAAGAATACCTGATGTTCCGGTTCATTATGATATCCAGCCTTACGCCACTGAGCAATTGTTGAACCATGAAAAATAACAACAGTGAAAAATGAATCCAAAAGCAGGATCTTATCAGCCGCAATGGCAGCAACATCAAGAAGAGCTGGTTCTGGACCAGAATGGAATGAATAAGAAATCAATGAAGGCTGAACCATGACAACAGAATTAGCAACATTTTCACGGTTCAGTATCATTCTAAAGTAAGCAGTCTCGTCTGGGCTGTTGTTGAAGACCTGTGATAAATATAATTAGGGAAATAGGTAAGTACAAATATTAGTGCACCAAATATCACAAACTTATAAAAATCCGACAATACAATACCTGAACAAACTGAGAGCGTCGGAAATGAAACATAAATTGTGGAAATATTGACAACCTGGGAGACAAACTGAAAGATGATGGTGTGTCCTTTTGAAATTCCCCAAATCGGGAACACAAATTTATCAATGCCTTGTCCAACCATCTGATAGGATCAAATTCAGCCTGATTCCAAAATTACATCATTACAAAACATGAAAACATAAAAGAACAGGCAACAATTAATTATAATGCATTTTAGTTCTGTAAATTAATTTGCATTGGCACATATTGGGTCGTACCCAAGTCCAATAAATAAGAGCAGGCTTAATCCTAAAGTCATCATTGTCTTCTTGTTATAAGAGAAACTGAAGCATATATTAATTTATTCACTCTATGAAAAGAAATAGGATTAATCCAAAAAGGAGCTGATGATTTAGTTTTAATACACGAATATCTTCGTCCCCCCTCAAAAAAGAGTAATAGTTATAAAGAGACTGAATGAAAAATGTGCGATATTGGTGGAGATGAACAGGATCCACTTGAAGGGGCTGCAGTTCTTGAAGTTGCTAGTATTTCTTTTAATGAACTAGACTATGGTAGTCTTTATTATAAAAAAAGAGGGAAAACAACATCCAGCACTCACCTCTGTTTCCATTTTGAAAGAGACTTGACGAGCCATGACTATGGCAGCTGCTTCTTGGTCAAATCCAGCAATCAAGTCCTACAATTTAGACATAAATTTATAGAAACACTGAAATCTTTCATAAAATAACAACCAAATGATTTTTCTATAACACTGAGAAAGAAATAGAGTAGAGCAAGTTACTTGAAAAATTATCCCACGCAACATTGAACAACCAAAACCACTGGTTATCCCACACAAAATAGACATTGAAGACCCCGCATTTACTAGATATATGGCAAAAGTATTCTACAAATGGTTTGAGCATGGTTATCCCACATAATAGACATTGAAGACCCCACATTTACTAGATATATGACAAAGGTATCAACACTAACCCGACCTTGATAATGGGCCACCAGCAAATATCCAATCTAATAAACTTTATGTTCCAAATATCCAATTCCAGGAGCAAGGGATGTGCTAGGATCGCACATAATCTTAGCATTCAGTCATAGTACTCCTTAAAATGAGTTGGTTAATTCTCACCCCTTCTGGGGGCTTAAATTAAGCTCACATCATCTATAACACATGGACATAATACACCTTAGCAGTGGCTTCTTTGGGCTACCTTAATTGCAGGATTGAAGGGTGAGTATGTATGTAATCTCAAATTCAATAGTGATATGAATTAAATAGTGCTTACAAGACTTCGACAATCACATCTTACAAGTTAATTTTTTGGGCTTCAATTAGACCCTAAGTCCAAATTCTAAAATTATACCAGAATCTATCCTAGATTTGTTGTTGGGTCAACTCTACTGCACTGTTCCCAGCCCATAGCTCCTAGTCTAGAAGGATGAGTTGGAAGCCCGCCCTAGGTGGTCACCTCTAGGTCATAGTATCTCTCAAAGGACTACCTCCAGAGGGGTTGACCAAAAAGGCTAAATAAAATGTCAGTGTGTGGCCACTGAAATGTGTACTCCAAGAGCTTAAGATCCCACAATGAGTAGAGATATGGTCTAAGCCAATTTCAAAGGGTAAGGTTATGCCCTAAGCCAAAACACTAAAAAGAGCCAGAAATAGCCCCTCATCTTTGTGTAGGAAACTAAAAATGGTGACCTATGCATGAGATAACTACATTGTTGGGTCTAGGGTGACTATATGTACCCCAGATTCACTCCCACAACCATAGAGGATATTTTGATGATTAGATTCTGCGTGACCTCAAAGTAAAAAAATCAGATAACTTTATCATGGCCCCTAGGCTCTCCCTCATACAAGAATGAATCATAAGTAAAAAATAAATAAAAGAAGAAAGCTAGATCTTTTTGTTTCGGTGAAGGAAAAGTTCAGTACAAAAATGACTACAATACATGAGAACTGCGATGAATCCATTTACATACACAATACATACATACATACATACATACATACACACATACACACATATATATATATATATATATATATATATATATATATATATATCTTGATCAACAAAGCTGAAGAGAGAATGAGAGAAAATGAACTGAATTTTATTATCACGTCACACTGTAAGAAAGCTGCACTGACTAACTCATTAATAAAACCTACAACTGTACTAATTGCCTTATTATATATGATGACTATATAAACTGTAAACTTATTTCTACTAACATATATACACATATATCATGTATAGCCAATATTTCAGAGGAAAGGAGCACAGCAACCCAATTGCATATCATAAAAGGAAGCAACCTACTTTCTAAATACCAACCTACCTATTGAACAACTGTCTTAACTTCACTTCAGCTCCAAAGCCTAGACTCGGCACTTACCAATCAGCTAAACCAATTACCCCAAAACCAAAAGCTTCCAACAAGGAAGCTAAGCAAGGGAAGGAATATAGTGGTAGAAACAGTGAACAAAAGCTTTGTTTTGCAGGTATAACGAATCAAAAGGTTGCAGATGAAACCTTACCTGTATACTTTCGGGTCCAGCAATCCATCTACGTGACAGTGTCGTAACCCGTAATCTCATCTGCCCTTTGCTATTCTGATAACTGAAGCAAAACATCTGTGATGAGTGAGAAATATTTCATGTACGTTACCATAACAGATAAAACATTACTCAAAGGAGTATTGGGACGGTGTTCATACTAAGTCAAGAATTGGAAGTAAAATTGATTGCTTGTGGCCTGCATGGCTGCATCAGGACTTTCCTTCCTCACAACATCAAAAAACAGGCACAATGATGTGGATTTGTCGAGGCCACACATCTTCCATGCACTTGTACCCCCTTGACCAATAACAGCATCTGAACATAATGGGCCTTTCTGCAGATATAGATAGGTAGATAAGCATCTATGTCGTGGAGATAAGTAGTAGAAAAGAGGTGAGACATTCTACACATACCTTTTCAAGAGATGCACAAGGGCCAATAATACCCTGGATTTTCAAGTCCTTAGAGCAGTTTATCTCAAATATTCCACTGCAAAAAAAAAATGTTAAATGAGAAATAAAAGTCATTATATAAAGCAACACATGACAATAAAAACCATCTATACTAACCGTTAAGAGTTTAATATATGTTATAAATGGGAATGATATTACATTTGCAGTAAGGTCATGTAAGACACAACACGAACACTTCGACTCATGTAGTCTCCAAAATGTAAGACATAGGGACACAAATCTATATATTAGATCATTATGAATCATTTAATTTAACAACCAATATCTATATACTCAAAATCATCTATAAACAAGGTTAGTTAAATATAATAATCTAAACATAATGTCACCTAATACAAAAATGAACTTAATAAGTCTATATAATATCCAAAAAGTGAAAAATAGTCATCATATAAGATTTGTTCCTCATTTCTATAATCATAATACAAATTTATGCAATAAGTTTACAAGTATATGGGTTTTCAGAAAATCATTGTATTTCCCCTTGTTAACATTGTGTTGGAACGTGTCAAAATTATGTCATAGACAAACAAAATGTCTTTTGAATTGGACACTTCTATATGATATGTGTCCTATGAGTGTTGTAGTGTCGGTATTTGTTCTATGAGTGTCGTAAAGTTGATATCTAATACGTACACGGGGGCACACCGTTTGCAAGACGCGTACGAGTTTCATAGCTTATGGTCTATTATCCAGCACTAGCTTGGTGTCAAAGCTTGGTTCTTCTAATACATAAAAGAATGGAGCTGATTGAGTCAACAAGTCAGCTATCCGTGTCTAGGATGTATCTGACACAGATACGTTTAGATACATTTAAAATACGTGTTTGAAAAGTTTCAGCAATTAAAAATGAAAAAAGTGCTCAAAAGTTAACAGTGTTGCTTATTGGTGTATTGCTAATAATCATGTTTTATGAATTTGCATTGTCCTTTGGGTTAAACCTTGATCCGCTAGAAGACTTGTTTACCCATGCTGAATAAGACATCACGTCCCAAATCCCACACTACCTCTTTTTCCTAAACCAAACCTAAAATATAACATTCAACTAATATATACAACAGTCATAATATTTTCTTATAGTCATTTTTTTTCTTTTTTCTTTTTTTCATCAATTTTATTTTTATATTATTTCAAGCATTAAACATACATGAAATATATAAGCCTAGGATAGGCTCTGATATCATCTTAAGAAAGTAAAACTTAAGCCTAACTCAACCTCATGAAACCAACTTGTAAGACAAGGTTTCCACCCACTTATATGTTCTAATTTGCCTTTATCTCTAATTAATGTGATATCTTCAATACAGTCCCTAACACTAAGGACCAGTGTTATCAATATTGGAACTAGGGGAACCCGATTGTAGGTGACACGAGACCCAACAAGCTTGACTAAGATAGGCTTTGAATAATTCTAATATCATCTTAAAAAAGTAAAATTTAAGTCTAATTCAACCTCACAAAACTGACTTAATAAGGTGACTAACTTAATAAGATGAATTTTACACCCGCCTATACATTATTATTTGGTCATATCTCTAGTCCATGTGGACTCTTCAATAGCAAATAAGGAAAATCCACACATCAAAGAAAGAAAATGAAAAAAATAAGACTTACTTTGAAGAGAGACCCAAATCATAATCACCCGATTGGAAAACACGCTTAAGCGAATCCTTGAACACTGAATGACCAAAACTTTCAGCAAGTACAACAAGGCCTCCAGTCCTTTCAACAGCAGTTTTAAGTTCGGCAATTCCTACCTGGAGGATAAAGTATAAACAAGAAATTTAATGTTTTTCAATACGTGAAAATTATACAAAGCAAAATAACCACAAACAAAAATGTCTAACATCTACAGAAATAAGGAATAACACTTTTGTCAGCCAATATAGTCCAACTAAAAGTATAAAGCTTAGCATCACATAACTTGACCAGAAATGAAATCAGATAGCAGGTAACAAAATTTCCAACTATTCTTATTTTATCCATAAACAAACCAGGGATTTCAGACTACAGGAATTATGAATTATACAAAGCAAAATAACCACAAACAAAAATGTCTAACATCAACAGAAATAAGGAATAACACTTTTGTCAGCCAATATAGTCCAACTAAAAGTATAAAGCTTAGCATCACATAACTTGACCAGAAATGAAATCAGATAGCAGGTAACAAAATTATCAACTATTTTTTATTTTATCCATAAACAAACCAGGGATTTCAGACTACAGGAATTATGAATTAGGACAGTCTAATTATTAATGGTGAGAGGTATTAGAATTATGGCTCATTGGAAGGACTTCCCTAAAGTATCATCCACCTTCATTTAAAAATAATGATTGAAAAAATTATTTTTCATAAAATTAAATCTAACAAATAAAATAGAAGCAAAGATTTCAGACAAGACAGATAAAGAATACTCATAAAAACTAAGAAATCAGGGGAAGAAAAAGAAACTTGGTAAAAAAAATATATTTGTGGGAAAAAAAATATAAGTATTAAAGAATGGGAAGAAGTGAATAACAAGTTAAAGCATCGTCACAAACTCTTGATTACACTGGATACTTGGAAGTTAGATTGTTGTTTAAATATTCTAAGTTTGGCAAAAACTTAACAGTGAAGGTTCTTTAGGGGGAAGCAGAGACAAACACTGGTTAACTTATACACAAGTAAACTGCTGTGTACTGAACAAAAAAAGGTCAGTTGATAAAAGTGAACATTACCTGATCAAGAGCACAAGCAAAGAGATCTAGTACATGTCCTTGATGTACAAGCTGCTTTGCAAGTCCATCATAGAATTTCACACATTTATGGTAATGTGGCACAGAATCTTTATCCAGATCCTTGTGGGATCGAATTGGTTCAGAAAGTTGTTTGGATACAATCTGCAATATACAATAGTTCAAAAGATGGAAGCAGCTGAATGTCATCAACCAATCAAGTAAGATGGAATTCATTATTGCCTATGATGCAAACTCAATTTTACAAGTTCAACAAAATGGACTCAAAGTTAAATACATTACACTGATGCAGGCATTCAAAACACCAAGATCCATTGTACATGCCAAATAAAAAATGCCAACATAGCAAATGCATTCAAAACTAAAATATTTGTGTTTAGATACTAAAGAGGAGGGAGGAAAGTACAACACTCAATTTTACTAAAAGATGTCATAATAGAGAGTTCCATCTAAAATACAGTCATGATAAGAAAAATATATGTCTGAAATATAATATCATCCTTAAGAAATCTTTGAAGCTTAAACTTAAAGTATAATTGTTAACCTCAACACTTTGTTGCTGAAAAGGTTCCTTTACTACCAGCCTAAACACTCCATTGATTACACAGGCTTCACTTATTAATGTTCACTCGAATAACCTACAACACTAACTAATCATAGAACTCAAATTTTGCTACATGCACAACTACAACAATAAATAACTCATTGACAAACGTAAATATGACTACATAAGTTGCATAAGAGGCTCTTACAGGGGCAGGTCCTTCAGTAGCCGGTCCACCAATAAATGCCATTATTCTTGCGGCAGAACCAGGGACACATGCCCCTAACAAACTTGCTGCGATACTCAGAGCTGTGCTGGTACACCGAGTTGCTCTCTGATCTGCGGGCACTGCCCATGGATCTTTCTGCAGCTCCTCCAAAACCTGCCCACCAAACCAAACCACAAGTATACCACCCATAAATTAACACAAAATACACTCCAAATTCATTTCATTTCACTACAAGAAAAACTCAACACAAAAGTTAACACAGAAAACACTCAAATTCATTCCACTCCGGTACAAGGGAAACTTAACAAATATTACCATATTAAGAGTGGAGTGTACACACAAAAATTTAGCACCGAATGCAATTATACACACACCAAATGCATCTCATTCCACTACAAGAGACAATGAACAAACATTCCCAAATTGAAAATAGAGTCTATACGCACAAATTAACACCAGCGTCTTAAAACAGTCTATGAACACAGTTTTGACCACAATGTCAAGGTGTTTGGAGTGTCTGCCACCACATGACAATTGCATTTGCAGCTGCATCAGCCACATGTGTCTGCAATTTCAAAAAAGAAAAAACACCGTGCAGGTGACAAAAAAAACTTCCACAATTTAAACCTTGCCAAATACAAATTCATTTCATTCCACTACAAGAGACACTAAACAAACATTACATAACTGAATTGAGAGCGGAATGCGAGCACACACACATACACGCAAAATCAACACAAAATATACGCAATCCGAATTCATTTCATTCCACTGCCAAAGGCATTCAACAGGCATTACCAAATCGAGAGTAGCACCCGTGCGCACACAGAAATTAACACCAACATACTCCAAATCAACAAACATTACCGAATTGATAGTGAACTCGCACTCAGACGCCGGCACGAGGAACCGCGAAATGCTGTCCGCGGAGAGACCATCGCGCGCGCCAGCGACCACACCAACGGCCGGGCGTGGCTTCTTGGCGAAGAAGCTCATCTGTTCGAGGAGCTGGTCCTTGGTGACATCCTTCGATCCCTTGAACACGTACGTCTTCGGCAACGCACCAAACCCTAACTCGTGAACATGCACGAACGTCCCGAAGGTGATGAGTCCAACGAGCGAATTCTCGGGAAGGAGCTCGACAGCCTGCGCGAGCGCGGAGCGCAGGAATCCGATCTCCTCCTCGATGACGCATGTGTCGACGACGAAGAGGAAAACGGGAGGTACGGCGGCAGAGGCAGCGGACGAGGCGTCGGAGTTATACTCGACGGTGGTGTACTGCGGGAAAAGCTCGGCCGGGAGGGATTCGTCGGATATTGAGGCGTAGTGAGGGGGAAAGTGGTTGCGCTGGAAGCAGAAGGGGCAGATCCAGATCTTGGCGGCGAAGTCGACGATGCAGAAGGGATTGAGAACGGAGCGGCACGTGCGGCATCGGAGAGGCGTGTAATTGAGGACTGGCATGGAGGGGAATTGCTTTATGGGAGTGTAGACAACGGAGACCGGAACGACGCAGTTTAGGGCGTCTTGCTTGGTGCCTGGGATCACGTTCCAGGGCATGCGCACGCCGTCTTGGGATTCGAGATCCAAGAATTCGGCCATGGTGAGAGGATCGGTGAGAAGAGAGGAAAGAGAAAGAACACGAGAGAGCGATCGTGGTGGTTTTGGCGTGTCTCTGTCTCTCCCACTCAAATGGCTTTGATCACAGTATCAGTAAAAAAGAAGAAGCATGCTTTCAATTCAATCTTGAATCAAAAGAGAGACCCAATGTGACTTTTGATTGGTTGGTTAATGCACAGTTTGCACTAACCAGCAAACTTTCAGAGAGGAGTTTATAACTATTATTATAAAATAAATTTAATGATATCAATATTATTATTACATTTATTAATATTATTTGGTATTTAAGATTTTTGCGTGGTCTTTCAATATCTTATTATCATAACAACTTATATATACCTTTGTCATACAACTAAACAGAAACAAAAAAAAATACTTACTGTTATACGGAGACAATAGAAAAAAAGTTAAACAGAAAAATAATATTAAATCGTTAGTAATTAAATTTGAAGAAAAAAATATTAAGCACTTAAAACAAAACTCAATCATATAGTATGAACTTAAAACTTAATTAAACCATCAAATTTAATTAACAGATTTGTACATATATTTTAAAAAGTTTTTACCCTTAACAATGTACTTATCGTGTTCAAGTAACTTGCTATATGCTTTAGTTTTTTTTTTTTTAAATGAAGTAAATAACAAAATGCGATTTTATTTTTGTAATTTTTTCTAACTTTCTTTTGTCTCAGTTTACTATATAACCGAAGAAGTACATGGTTTTGTGGTTCGACTCCTAAGGACCTAGGGCCAAAATCCCTTTTGATTTTTTTTAACAAAAACTTATTTCAAAATTGTTACTAGCAGCATGGTGTTTGGCTTCGGTTAAAAGGGGAATTGGGGCCAAAATTATGTTATGCTTCATTTAAAAATTGAATTGAAGCCGTAAGGTTTATTTAGAATTCAAAATCGTGATTGTAGAGGTGTGTCACTATTCTTCGTCTTCTTCAAGCTTATTCTTCTTCCTCATTGCCATAGCCACCTCGCACCACCTTTACCCTTGTTTTAGCAAGTCACTAGCGCGCCTCCTTCCCCCACCCAATGTAAGATCCACGAAATTTAATTAATTAATAAATATGGGTAGCAGAAGTCTTTATGGTATTAAATGTTGATTGATGTGATCAGAAAAAGTACTAGCTCAAGTGGTTGAGAGTACTTGGTTGTTATGAAAGGATTTAGGTTTGAGTCCTATGTAGGCCATTACGTGTTATTTAGTTGATTATTATTTTAATAGTATGTTTGATCATGATGAGTGATAAAATAATCCTAGAATTTTAGGAATTATCATGAAACATGAATTGGTTGAAATGTTATGCATTGAGTTGACATTTGAATGGTTATGGGTTTGAACCTTGGTAGATCCAAAACAAACTTCTTCTTTTTTGCCAATTTTCTTTTTGGCATGGATGTGAAAGGTTAGAACCCTAGTTGGTAGAGGGGTAGCCAAGGGGGTTGGAAAACCATCTAATAATTGTGCTTGAATGGTAATTACCACCATCAATGAAGGAATTTTCGTTTTGAGCCATTAACCCATCATTAAGGCTTAGTAATTAGCCAATTAAGAGGAAAAAGAGAGAGGGTGAAGGCTGCCATTGTTCTGCATAGTAGGGAGAGAGAATTCAGAGTGAATATTGTGTTGTTGATTGAAGCATAGGGATTAAATTGGAGAGAGAGCTAAGGCAAGCCATTGGAAGCAAGGAAGAAGTCAAGAATATTCAAGTTTTAGCAAGGAAACTAGGTTAGAGGAATTGAGCCTTGTAAATGTTATGTTTAAGAATAGTTGCATGATGTACATCATGATTATGTATGATATTTCTCTGCTTTTATTTGAATTTCGTGTTTCTGGAATTTTTCCAGAAATCGCTTGATGGGTGATGAATTGCCGTCAGGCAACTTATGCCATTTTTATGCATTTATGGGTTCCTGCGAGGAACCGCCTGGCGGCAAGCAACGTGCCGTTAGGTGACACATCCTTGATCACCTAGTTTCTAGGTTTGTGAATGAATGGCCTGACGGTGATGAACACCCGCCATATGGCTCGATTTTGGGGTTTTCTGGGTTCTGGACTATTTTTGATCGATGGAAATGGTGTTTTAATCATAAATTGATTAAAAGGAGATTATTAATTGTGAAATTACAGTGTTGTGCGAGGGAATTAATTGAAAATGGTTATATAGGAATATTAAGGTTGGCAGATTGGGGTTTTGACAAATTGAGTGTAATTATCGTGGTTTGGCATTGGAATTATTGTTAGAGATAGTTAGGGTTGAATATTTATATCACTGTTATCATGTTCACATGCGAAATGGAGGAGACTGTATAGAGAAATGCAAAATGGGGGTACCGGGAGACTCTAGCAGGTGTAACAAAACTTGGGATTTTTACCAGGACTAATGCATCGCCTGGCGGAATATAGTGTACCACCAGGCGACAACACGACATCCAAAGGAATTTCTGGAAATTTTAGGTGTGATTGGCTCGAGTTGGATGTTGTGGTAACTTTTGGGATGAAGTGGTATTGAAAAATTAGTGAAAAGATTGATTTGGAATATCTGGAGGGTTGGAGAAGAAACATGATTAATGGAATGGGATGAGAATTAAAGAATGGATTGGAAATCTGTGTTGTAATGGTATTGTGGCTGAATTATAAAATGTTGCAGTGGTTGGTATAGGTTCATCATAAGCATAACTAGTCAGTTTTGAGAGTTAACTTAGAGTACTTTGACCAAATGGTGCATAGATGAGCATATGGCATGTTAAATGATAAGGCAGGGGAATATGGTTGTGGTAGTATCATGGATGGACTATTTGGGACCCTGACGGAAAATAGTAAGTTTTGGTTTATGGTATAATGAGTTTATGAGTTGATAATTCCTCATGGCATCTAGGCAATTGGGCTAGTTAAGGTGAGTAGATATTTGGAGTTATGAATTTATGTAACCTACGGGTGAGAGGCACTGAAATCTCTAAATGATATTTAGAAATTTATTTCGAAGTGTGGAGTATGATATGTTATTTAGATGGATTAGAATGGCATTGATTTGGAAAACAACAAGTAGGCTCACTATACTGGTATAGCACCTGGTAGTGAGGTTTGAACCGCCAAGTAGAAGCTACAAAACAGAGGGGTATTGGATGCTATGGGTGAGCAAAAAACCCTCACTCGTCCGCACCCGACAAATCCAAATAAAAAAATTGGGCATTTAGTTAGTTTCAAATGAATTCGGTTTGTATTGAATAATTTAAATTGGGTAAAACGGGTATAATTGGTCGGGTACGAATCTGAAAAAAGAAACCCAAAAGAATCTGATCCGACCTGATGTAAAAATAAAACTCCTCTATTTTCATTGAACCCTAGCCGTCACACATGGTTTTTCACTTTCTTTCTTTTTTTCCGAATAGCAAAGCAATTGTTTCTTCCTTCCTTACTTCTCAAAACTCCAAATACACAGTCTCATCTTCCATTGTCGGACTTCAAGCTACATAGTCATTCTTCCATAATGCAGAGAAAAATAAAAGGGGTGGTTTTATTTTTGGGTTGTCCTTCTTCTATGTGTGTGCCATGGTGATCAGAGGAAGCAAGCGAGAACATGAACGTTGCTTTTCTAAGTTGTAACCAACAGAACAATGATTCATCAACTGCAAATAAAAAAGATGAGTGACGAGGCAAATGAGAGCGTCGACGGCCAACAACAACTACTTGTTTCAGGTGCTTGTGCAGAGGTTATAGATGCAAATATGGACTCACACGATCTTCGGTGAGGGTGAAAAACTGTTGCAAGTGATGAAGCATGCAAATCTTCTCAAGATGGTTGTGGATCTGTTCAACGGATTTGTTTAATGGATATATTCGGTGGTGCTTGCAATGGATGTGGATATGTGTTCGAGGTGCATGCAATGGATGTGGATCTGTTCTCGTCAACGTCGCGTAGAAGCACGCAAATCCTTTGTTTTCTTAAATTCGGATAATCCATATCCAATCAAAAATATTCGAACCTGATATTTCTCGAATCCGACCAACCCGAATTGTAAAATGGTCGAATTCGATTTTTTATGTAATAAATTCAGATTGGGTTGGATTGGCTTCTTGGATTCAAATCCGACCTAACCCGACCTATGCTCACGCCCTACTAGACGTGTGGCGCCTGGCGGTGAGGGTTGTCCCGCCAGGGATACCTGCAAACAAGAGGACTCAGAGGCGCTTGGCGCTTGGCAGCACGGGTCCCCCGCTAGGCGGTCTGGAAGCGAATTTCTCCTAGTGGCTCGGGAGCAGCGCTAGGCGATAATGCAGAGGCAAAGCTTGTGTTTTGCTTGTTTCGAATGTGCGTGGTCTACAAGACTTTGGTGATATCTCTAAGGTCGGCTTGCTGGGGTTCCTTGAGTTGTGGCTCGGAACGTATCCCTTGAGTTATGGCTCGGGATAGGGGTTAAGCACGTGGCATTCCTTGAGTTGTGGTTTAGAATGACATCTCTTGAGTTGTGGCTTGAGATAACAGATGAACATGAGGAACTCTTGAGTTGTGGCTTGGGTTTACGAGTGTTATCGGTCTGAGTGTGCGAGTTGTGGCTCGTACGGATGGATCTAGATAGATTGCCCTTCTCAGTATTAAGCTGGCAAGTTTGGTAGTCTTGAGATGTTATGAACTATGTTCACATTGGGAACTTCACATAGCGTTACAAAGTATAGTCTGTAGCCGGTTTCCCTCACGTGCTCTACAAGTTGTAGCTTGTAGGTGTAGTAGCAAGACATCTTAAGATATTTGTCTAAAGATGTAGACCATGGATGACATGGTGGTGGCCATGTGATATGGAATCAAAGGATGAAATTCATTTGGTGTGTTTGTATGTATATATGTTTTATATATATGTTATTTAACTGTTAGCTCACCTTATCTGCTTGTGTTTGACGATGATCGTGCACACTATACACCAGAGCAGATGACGTTGCAGGTGGATCTGGTGAGGCCTAGAGCCGGAGTGAGGCTAGTCTGGGAGAAGATTTATCAGAGTTTTTATGTTTTATGGTTTTGAAATAATTTTGTAAACTTTATGTTCCAGACTCAGATACTGCATCTAAATTTTTATAAAGTATGGATTTTAGAATAAGTTTGGATGAAATAAATGTTTTAATTTTAGAATAAGTGTTGGGAAATGAAATTATAATAAATGATTTTTAATGCTTTACTTCTATTTTATTTTATTAAATTCGTAAAATTTGGACAGGATGTTACACCAACCACCACCGTATAAAAAGGCTTGGTTGGCGAAACAACACACAATTGAAGATGTGTACGGCAATTGGGAAGAATCCTTCAACAAATTGTCGTGGGTGCTACAAGCAATACAAACTTTTCCTCATGGGTTTGAATACAAACTCAAAACACGACCAATTATTGATGGTGAGGAGGTCCTCCAAAACCAATAACATTTCACAAGACTTTTCTGGACCTTCAAACCGTGCGTTGATGGATTTGCCTATTGCAAATCGTTGGTGCAAGTAGACGGAACCTTCCTCTACGAAAGATATAGGGGCGTTATTAGCATAGGATGGGAGAGTGTTAGCACGCCATTTTGCAGTGTTTTTCCTTTCTAAAAGTTTAGTTTTAGTTTAAATAATTGTTTTTGTGTCTTTAATTAATTAGTTTTTGTTGATTGTCTACAAAAATAATGTTTTTATTAATTGTAGATGAGCCCATGGTCAATTCAATTGGTTGTGGTCAAAACACATGGTTTTACTTAAGTGGCTGATATGTGGACGTTGATCAAGAGAGGCACGAAGATTCTCATTTGAGAACAATCCCTAATGCATAGAAAAGAAAAAATGGCCCTAATGTGCGGATGGTGAAGGATGAAATCTGATGCATGAGTGCTCTAATATAAGGGTGCGAGGCAGAGCTGATGTGTGATGGATGGAAATGATTCAAAGATCAAAATGGAGTGAGAGCATGGATGATGGACGAATGAGAGAGATTCAAAGTAGATCAAGGGCGCAACGATTCTGGTTCGAGAGCGAGGATTCTAGTTCGAGAGATGGGTTAGATTTTTCATCTTTTTTGATTTTTTGTGAAGGGTTTAAAAGGGGCAGATTAGGTTTTTGTATGGGATCCCTAGAGAGTGTGCGAGAGAGATATTTTGGAGAGAGCTAAGGTTTGAGGTTCTTATGCGAGGGATAAAGAGTGCATTGTAAGAGGGGTTTTCCATATTTGATGAGCACAAAGTGACCTTTAGATTTTGGATTGTCCCTTATTGTGTGAGTAGTTCAATTTGGTTGATCATGAGCACAAAGTGGCTGGGATTGCTAAGTGAGCTCCCTTTCACCATTTTAATTTTAGCATTTCTCTTGAATGTGTGTAATCCTCTTATAATTTTGAGAATGAAATACAATGTTCCAGTTGCGGTTATGATTTAAAATAACTAAGTTACTTGTTTATGATTCATGTGCAATTTAAGTTTCTACCTCTAAATTCTATAGTGCTTTTATACATTACTTTACTGTTTTCTGTTAAATTCAGCTTTGTTTGTTGATTCAGTGATTTGAGTTGGGGTCATGCTTTGCACAGATACTTGGTTCCTTTTAGGAATTGTGGTATATGCATATTATTAAACGTGAACATGAACGTTCCTTTTTAGATCCATAAATAACAAAAATGTGGCTTGTTTAGTTTTTAAATTTGAGTATTTGTTCAATTATTGTGGTATATGCATATTGTTAAACGAGTTAGGATTAAGTCTGCGGGTGTTCAACCCCCGACAATGTGTTGAGATTGAGTCTGGAGGAGTCTGACCCTAGACACTTATTATTTGTATGTACTATAAAAAAAATTCTCGTTACAAAACAATGATGGATCAGAGCTGGATTAATTTATCACATATAAGTGATGATTATGAGAGAGGGGTCAAGGAGTTTATAGAATTCACTTAACGTCATGGTGGTAGTACAAAAAATACAAGAAAGATGAGGTGTTCCTGTGTGAATTTTTTGAATGGGAGAATATTGGATGTGGTCGAGATTAGTGAACATCTTCTATGCGATGGATTTCTAAAGAATTATACAACACGAATGTGATATAGTGAATTGGTAGACACTCCAACTGTGGTTGAAACACATGAATTTGTAGACTCGACAATGGAAGATAGAGTAAAGAACATGATTCGTGATGTTGGAGTACAAAACTTTGTTAAAGTTGTATGTGAAAGTATGACTACAAATGTAGAGACCCCGTTATATCCCGGTTCAACTAACTTCACACAATTATCAACAGTGTTAAGGTTGATAAATTTGAAGGCATTAAATGGGTGGATTGATAAAAGTTTCACCAGAATTGCTTTAGTTGTTGAAAGAAATGCTTCCTGAAAGTAATACACTACCTGATCAATTGTATGAGGCAAAAAAGATACTTTGTCCGATTGGTATGGAATATGAAAAGATTCATGCATATCCTAATGATTGTATTTTATATAGAAAAAGTTTGTAGAGTTGAGAAGTTGTCCCAAGTATGGGTTGTCACATTTTGAAGTTAAAGATGGTGATAAAGAGAATAACAATGAGGTCACAAAGCACGACCCTCCTTCAAAGGCAGTTTGGTATCTACTAATAATTTCAAGGTGTAAGCATATGTTTGCGAATCCAACTGATGCTAAAAACCTTAGATGGCATGCTGATGAGCGGAAATGTGATGGACTAGTTCGTCATTCTGCAGATTTTGTGCAATGGAGGAACATTGATAAAGAATTTCCTACATTTGGAAATGAATCAAGAAATTTGAGACTTGAATTAGCTTCAGATGGAATGAATCCTTATGAGGATTTTAGTACCAATCATAGTTCATGGCTCGTTTCGTTAGTGATTTATAACTTGCCTCCAAGTTTATGTATGAAGAGAAAGTACATGATGTTATCTATTATGATTTCTGGTCCAAAAAAACCAGGGAATGATATTGATGTTTATCTTAGTCCATTGATTGAAGGCTTGAAATTTTATGTGATGATAAGGTTGAAGTCTTTGATGGGTTTGCCAACGAATCCTTCCAAATGCATGACATGTTATTTTGTACTATCAATGACTTTTCTGCATATGGAAATTTGTCAGGTTATAGTGTGAAAGGTCATATAGACAATTAAAGCATGGGAGAAGAACAATCTATCTTCAACATCATAGATTTCTAAATCCATTTCATCTATATCGTAGATTAAAGAAAGCCATCAATGGACACCAAGAACATGACATTTCTCCAATTCCATTAACTGGTGCTCAGGTTTTTGAGAAGGTGAAAGGTCTTCATGTAGATTTTGAAAAAAAGAAGAAGAAAAGAAAGGCAATTGTGGCTAACATACGAAAGAAGAGGTCAATATTTTTTTATCTTCCATACTAGTGCAAGTTAGATGTGTGACACTATATAAATGTGATGCATGTTGAAAAGAAAATTTGTGATAGTTTAATTAGAACACTTCTAAATATAAAAGGGAAGACAAAGGATGACGTCAATGCTCATTTGGATATGATTGGAATGAATATATGAGAGGAGTTAGCACCAAAAGAAGTTGGTAAGCGAACTTTTTACCCGCAACATGTTACACTTTGTCGAAAAAGGAGAGAACAAGTTTTTGTCAATGTCTTCAAGGAGTTAAGGTACTACAAGGATACTCTTCAAATGTAAAAATTCTTATATTCATGCAAGATCTAAAACTAATTGACTTAAAAAGTCATGATTGTCATGTTTTAACGCAATAATTATTGCTTGTGGTCATACGTCGTATCTTACCAAAAAAATCTGAGGCTTACTATAACCTGATTGTGTTCATTTTTCAATTGCATATTTAAGAAAGTTATTGACCCTCAAAATTTGGAGGAACTCCAACAAAAGATTGTTATTATTTTGTGTCAAGTAGAGATATTTTTTCCTCCATCATTTTTTGACATCATAATGCATTTGATTGTTTGTTTTGTAAGATAAATTAGATTGTGTAGGTCAATTTATGTATGATGGATGTACTCAGTGGAACAATATATGAATATTTTGAAGGGATAAGTGAAGAATCAAAAGCAAATTCTATAAGAGTGCTTGACAATTTTTGGCACTCATGTAAAACAATGCAAAAGTCCTCAGCAAGTGTACATGTGAAAAACAAATCTAGAAAAGAGGTTATGCAAGTACATTTGTATATATTAAATAACACAGATGAAGTTATACCATCTTTAACTACACACAAGGACATTGTCAAAGATAAAACCCCAAGATAATCAAAGAGGTAGGTGTTGATGGAGCATAACAAAACTTTCATGAGTTGGTTTAGAGAACAAATCATTAAGGATTCGTCTGCATCTGAAACATTAACATGGCTTGCAAATGGATTAAAGTTTGAAGTGTTTTGTTGTTCTAGCTATGAAATCAATGGAACTTTATTTTATACAAAGTCTCAAGATGATAAAAGCATCGTGCAGAATAGCAGAGTTACTTTGGAGGAAGATTCGTTGCAATTCTCAACTTCAAAAGATCAAAATCCTATTGTGGGATCCATGTCATATTACGATGTTATATAAGAGATTTAGGAAGTTAGTTATACCAAGTTTTCTATACCTGTTTTCAAATGCAAATGGGTTGACAACAAAATTTGTTTGAAAGTTAACGAATCAGAAATGACATTGGTTGACTTTCGAAAGGTAGCATATGAAGATGTTCTATATAGCTCATCCTACATCTAAAAATTGGCATGTTGTGCTACACGGTAAAAAGGAGACCAACAATGAACATGAGCAAGCCAATGAAATTTATAAGATTGAATCATTTACATCAATAATGATTAATAAACATTGGGATGTACTTGCAATGAGCTACTACATTAAAGGCCCTAACTAAGAAGTTAGCTAGTAGCCAGAAGACACCGTGAATTGATGGTGATGTTGTAGCTCTTATACCGACATCAGATGTTGGTATTGTATCACAAGCATTGAGAACTTTCAATGCCTAGCCAAAACATCTCGTCATGATGACACCACACATTGAATTGGTTTGTATATGCAATAATATATTTACATATGTAGTATATATATATATATATATATATATATATATATATATATATATATATATATATATATATATTTTT
>Ga0209589_1005211_pt1 | contig 22109 bp, 9 predicted proteins | sample CowpeawhiteBW_FD_187525 | JGI IMG/M metagenome (GOLD analysis project Ga0209589, IMG submission 187525) | Root nodule microbial communities of legume samples collected from California USA - Cow pea white BW (SPAdes) (version 2) | ecosystem: Host-associated > Plants > Roots > Nodule | place: USA... | reverse complement strand
CGAAGCACTGATTTAAAAAAAAAAAAAAAACTCCTTGCTCCCAAACATTGAACAGTTAAAAATCAAACTTTCAATGTCCAAATAGGCAACACGCAACTCCCCTCAACCCCTAAGAAATCAAACAAAAGCTAAACGGCAAAATAAAACAAGTTAAATTAAAATAAATTGTGAAAAGTGGAACTCAACTTCGGAAAGCACCGTAACTCAAAGTGAAGCTCAGAAAGAAAGTGAGAAGTAGTGTCTCCATTCGTGGATGAAGATAAAGAGTAGGAATCGAAAGACATAGAGAGAAAGGAGAAAGAGAGAGAGTGGATCGAGAAGAGAATAAAAGAGGGAAAAGTGAAAGGGACCTAAATAGAGAAGCTTCTGAGCGGTTTCGTTGGGATCCATGGAGCATTCTTTGAGGACGGCGTAGATTTCGTCGTCGGTGTGCTGCTTTCCGGTGATCTCGCGGATGTCTTGGATGGTTTTTCGTACATTGTTTGGGATCGGAACCCTAAAAGTGGAAGAGCCACCACCGCCGCTCATCTTTCTGTCTGTAACACAGCAACGAAGGAAGGAGGGACACTCTCTCTGTTCCTCAAACTTTTTTTTATTACAACACAAACACACACACACTTACACAATATTTACTTTGAATCATTAATATACGCCAATTCCATTACTGTGCCTATCACTCTCTTTTTTTATTTTCAATTTTAAATAATAATAATTACAACAACTTCATAACTAGGGTTTTCTTTGCCACACACCGTTTCAATTTTTTATTATTATTAAGACATCGTCCAAACAACCATCTACACTCAATTTAATTTAAATCTAGTATTAGATATAAATCTAAGTAAACTATTTTACACTGTTGTAAATATAAATTATGTATCATCCATAATAATAATTAATATTGTCGAAAAAATTGTTAATATTTTCCTGTTGGATTTGAAATGATTTTGCAATTTTTACCTCTGTTTTAATTTACTAATTCTAGTACTTTTTCACACAAAAATTTATTAAAGAATTTTGTGGAGGATACTTTTTCCAGTGAAATTAATTATATATTTACTTGAAAGATTTAATAAAGAAAGTGTAAAAACTTTACAATAATAATTTTGTTTTCTTATCAATTTTGGGCTTTTTTTTCTATTGATTTAAATTTCAACATGATATTAATATTAATGTTTATTTAATTAGATCTCATATCAATATAGTTTCTTAGTACATTTGTAATTATTGTCCAATTATTTTAGCATAAGGGATTTGATATATAGAAAGATTAATTAGTATTGATAAAGGATGAAGATAAAAAATTTGTATATTTATTTATCTTTAATCAGTCATTAATATTTATTGTAATTACAGGTAAATGAGAAAGGGTGTTCTACAAGTATTTTTCCTAAATCGTTTATGTTTATTAATATTTCAGGTATTTTTGTTCAGACAAAACTTTTTTTTTTAGATTCGAATTACTTTGACGTAAAAGATATTTAGTGATCAACACTGGATATATATACTTTCAATAAGAATATATTTAAAATAAATTAAATAGCATCGTCGATATCGTGTCTATAAATAATTAAATAAAGATAAAAAATACTTAATATATTTAATTATAAAATAAATAAATTTAAAATTAAATTAAGTTACAATTTCAACACCATTCTTAGTAAATTATCATATTAACTTCTTGTCACGCTGTAATATTACTACACTATGATTAACTATGTAATATTTTACATTTCAAATTCCCAAATTCGTATTTCTTATATAATGTAAGTGTGTTATTAAATGATATTCAATTAATTATTAAATAAAATTTCATTTATAGTAATATTAAATATTGGGAAGTGGTGAACTAAAAGTTATACTAATAAATCTATAAATAAATGACATTTTTTGGTTGGTTATGATGTTTTTGAAAACTAATGATTTTTGTACATAATGTAGTTTATATGTAAAATATTTGATCAAATATTGATGTATTAGTATAATTATTTAACTGATATTAACAGCTGCATTCTTGTCACAAATGACATTAGTTGCATTTAGATGGTTTTTTATAAAGGCTAAATTTCAAAATTACTTTCGATTTAAATCTTAAAAACTTTATCTCTATACATAAATGTATAATATATATATATATATATATATATATATAAATATTAAAAAATATTACATTTTATCTTGTCGTATATCATATCAAGCTAAATATGTTTTTTTGTCTGTATAACTTTCTTCGTACCGTAATTCATACACATATTTGTCTCTTTATAATTTAGTGATAATTTTATTTCAAGAAAATTTGTTTCCTTATTCATCACGTCATTTATATAAATATTTAATGCAAAACTTAATAAATTACGGCAAAATCACAATACTGATTAAAAAATAAATTTTAAGTTTAAATCAACCCTCCAATATCATATGGTAATCTGAGATTTGTATCTATTTATATAGTATAAACTATTATTCTAACTAGTTAGGACGGGACTTATAACACACTCTTGCATGGACACACACACACACACACATATATATATATATATATATATATATAAAGTATAAGATCAAATATTAATTGGTGATCCGATAGCGATCGAACATTAAGTCTAACAAACAACAAATCTCGATAGACTCAAATTCATTACTTGTATACCATGTTAATAAATTGATTTTAACTTTAATCCAACCTACCATGTTAATAAATTGATTTTAACTCCAATTTAATCCAAAAATATCGGTTTATAAGGTAAAATTTATTGCTACTTATATGTCAATTGGTTTTATCACTTGCTAGTGTAATGTGAAATTTTCAATGTATAATGTTCATAAATATACCATAATGATGCTCATAAATAGGCTAATAGCATGTTTTAATCAATAATAAAATAAAGGAAAATTATATTACGACTTACAATTTTTGACTCTCATTTTTTATTTTATTTTCTGATACTAGGATTATGATAATCGTCTTATAAGGTTAACCTATTAATCAAGTTTCAAATAGTAAAATACTTCAATTTTTTTTTTCTAGGCCAACCTTTTAAAGGCCATGGTCCGTGTAATAGTTGGGCTGGCCCAAGAACCACTGATCCAAGCCGAACGATTGCAAATGCAGATTGCGAAGGACCGTGACAGTACGACGTCGTCTGAAGTTGTGGCGAAGTGCGAAGTCCACAGCAGTTGATAGTTGATTGCATCTGCGAATGTTCTGTGTTTGACATTAAAACAGAAGGAAAAAGGGAACAGAACAGAAACCTTGAACCTTTGTGTAGAGAATCTTAGCCATGGGTAGCAACGGATTGAGGTACGAGATCGCACAAAACGCTTACATCAAACTCGTGCTTCACTCCCTCAAACACCCGACCTCCGCCGTCAACGGCATCTTGATCGGTCGCATCTCCCCTTCCAACGACGTCGTCGAGATCGCCGATGCCGTCCCTCTCTTCCACTCTCACATTCCTCTTCTTCCTCAATTGGAGATATCTCTCATTCTGGTTCTCTCTCTAGGGCTTTTTGCATTAATTTTGTTTTTTTTTTCACTCAGTTTTGATTCTATGCGGTTATCTATAAAATTACTCAGAAAGATATATGCTTTCTTAATCAACGTGTAACCTCGTTAACTGGGCTTATATTTTTTTCTCATGGGTGTCTGTTAAATTTTCCTTTTCTTCTCTGTAGTTTTCTGATTTTTCCTTTTTTCAATTACACTTTTTCTGAGATAGATAGAGGAATATTTTTCTGCGAAAGGGTTGAACATAGTGGGCTATTTTCACGCGAATGAGAGATCTGATGAAAGTGAGCTTGGTAGTGTGGCGAAGAATATCGGTGACCACATATGCCGCTACTTTCCCCAAGCCGCCGTTCTATTGGTTTGTTGTTGCATTTTTTTTTTTTTGGATTTTGCTAATTTGTTGTTGAATTTATTCTTAGTTTTTGCTATTTTTGGTTCTAATTATCTCCTTTTGCTTATCATCTTTCTTTTCCTCTTCAATTGTTTGCAGTTAGATAACAAGAAGCTCGATGCTTTGAAAAAGAGCAAGGAAGGTAGTGCCATAATGCAGGTTAGCGATTTTAGTGTTGGAAACCGCATTTGTCATGACCGATAATTTCTATTTGTTATCCGCTTTATGAGTTGTGTTTGGGCTTCTTTAGATGATATAGAATTCGTGATATCAGTCTAAACATAGAAATATATATACCCAAGCTTCTTTGTGAATGAACTAAAGAACTTCTTCTTTCTAATGGAATCACGAAAACCTATGAACTTGTTAGAATATAAACCTTTGGGGTAAACTTGTAATTAATTACTGTAGAAGAAAATAAGAAGGTACAATGGATTGAGCTTCTCTCATAAGAAAATTTGTCTTATGCATTTTAACTTCCAGAATTTTTCCTATGTAACTTTTTCAGAAGTTATGGTTAGAAAGAAGTTGATTTTAACTAAATGAGGGAAGTTAAATTTATTTTAGTTTTTTATTGTCTTCTCTTATAAATGTTTTTGAATAACTTTATCCAAGCAAGACCGAATTTCTGTAGTTCACTTTAGCACTGGACAGTAAGCTGTTTGCTTATGTTTGTTGGTTTCCCTGTCTTGTTGTGGGGGCTTATTCTGGTACACCAATCTCCTTATTTTTACAAAACTGCTGTATCTAAAAGCTTATCTTGAAATTGGTGGCTTTTTATCTTGGTGTGTGGTGTTTCATGGGTTTTATGGTGTAACATTGTGGAGCTCAGGTTGTATGCAAGAATTCAAGTTTCTGATTAATGTTGTGATCCATTTTCTCTTGTTTTTTATTTAATTTGCAACATACTGCAGCATATTTGGGAACCACTCTTTGGGAGAGATGATTTTTTTTTTTTTCACAAAAGTTCTGTGAGGAAAGCTAGCAAAAACACAATTATTTCTCTAAGCTAAGCTAAACGAAACATGTTCCAAGATTTTTTCAATTAAAGGACTGGGGGAATAACACAGTAATGTTTTGTAATGTGCACTCTTTGCATGATTATACAGCGTACAACCTCAAAGGTCATCCAACATTTGCACTAATTGCAAACGAGTCTTGTTATTTGTTTCTTATAGTTACAAAATTAATGGTTCGTTTAGAAATCACTTTTTTTTGTTGTAAAAGAAGACCAGTATCTACATGATACGTAATTATGGTTGCTAGAGTTTATGCATATATGGCTCCCTCAATATAAAGAGATGCCTTTTGGTTGGTTACATTAACCAAGATTACCTTTTTCTTATGGTTTAGCTTTATGTTAGGGATACATCTAAGAACTGGAAGTTGGTTCCCTCAGATGCAAACAACCGTTTCTCTCTGAAAGAGCCTTCGGCAAATGTAGTCTTATTGGACTATATTGCAACCGAGAAGTGGAATGGAATTGTAGATTTTGATGATCACTTGGATGACATTAGCAAGTGAGTGCTTTTTTGCCTTGCAGATTTCGTTTTTTCCCTACCATTTTATTTGTCTGTGCAGCTATAACTGACATACGAATACAATGTACATATTCTATTGTTTGCAGGGATTGGCTAAACCCAGGGCTCTTCAAATGATCCCACCACTTGTCTTCATTTTGGACGATTTACTTTGCAAGTGGAGGATGTTCAGACTTATATTGTGGTGCAAATGTTGGATTGTCAACAATGAACAATTAGGGACTATAAATTTTACCTTAGGGAAGTTGCTTCATGAAGATTTTTCAGTTGTATAAACAGGATATTTACCACCAGTTCGTAAAGGATTTTGGTTGCAGAGTTTTTTTTTTTTCTTGGGTGTAGGTATACTAGAGTGGAGTTTGTTTGCTTATCGGCGAATTGTGACCATGTGTTTCTTGGTATAAACAACATAATCATCACGTCCATTATCTTAGGCCATGTTTGGGGTGGATGTCTCTTTTCAGTTTTTATTTATAAGTGAGTTTGAAAATGTTTTGATATGATCAATAGCCTCATAAAGGTTATAATAGTCTCATAAAAGTTATAAGTTAAGATAAATACATATTTTCTTGCTTAAATCTCGTTATATTTTTTAAGGATAAAATTTTAACGATTTAAGTTCATAATATTTCACGTCTAGTGATCGATCATAATGTTATTTCAATGGATTGGAACATTGAGGTTGTATATAGAAAACTATTTTCATTACAATAAAGAATCCTTAAACCAATTTAATTTAAAAATAAAAAGCATAGAAATAATTTAGAAAAACCAAAAATCACTATAAACTTCAATATAATTTTTTATAAAAGTAACTCAAAGTTTTAAATTTCTTCGGAATTTATAATGAAAAAGCATCCAATGAAAAATTAATTGAATGGATTCTAATATTTATTGATGAAAATGATTCAAGTGTAAGTCTTGTACTATAGAAACATAAAAATGATATAGTCAAACACTTATAAGAAAATAAACACAAACTCAATCTGTGTCGATCTCTTATATTGATTAAGTCACACACATGTATGTAGATATATAAGGAATACTTAGTAAATTGATCCATCAAAGGTATCGGAGGCAATGAGGAGGAAAATTGAACTCTAAGAAAAGTTGTTAGAAGGATGGGATTCAAGTAGAATAGACTATGAACATTAATTTGATGCTCTGCTAAGATAAACAATCTGTACAGCTTGTTCAACTTGGTATTGGATTGGCTATGTACAATGGAAGAAGATAGAGAATAAGGAAGTAATTAAAGACAGTTTCTAGAAACTTTTGAAGATGAAGGAAGCATGGATGATGATGATGAAGGGTGTCAGAGAGTAGGGCATCCATGAGCAACTACGCCCGGAGCTGTGGGACATTTGGCCAAAGGGCAGTGGTCAGCATCGGCACCCCACCAGGATGGACCTAAAATGTCGTAACTTTGGAGGGCAAAGTAGAGAGCCACACCCATGAAAGCAAGTCCTGCATCTAATGCAGCCGAGAGAATGTAAGTGTGGCGAGCCCACCAAGACTTGAACTTGTTGTAAACGTAGAAATTGAAGAAGATTCCGACAGCTCCCCAGGTTATGTAGTTCACAGTTCTCGCCGGAGGAATAGATCCAGCACCCATAATAATGAGGGGCATGTTGATGAGTTGAATCCACTTCTGGTTTGGGTATTTGCGAGCATAGAACCACACTGGAACAGGAAGAACAGCACCAATGAGGAAAAACCAGTTCATCCCAGGGTAAATTCCATCCTTCGTAAACATTCTCTTTGGACCCACCACTCCCCATATGATTGAAGCATTGTAAAACACAGCGTCACCGGGGCACTGCCATGGACTGTTAGCTGCCAACTTTGCTTGATCACAGATGTTTGGAACAGTCGTCAGAAGCCACCATGCTGTGCCATAGCACACGGCTGAAGCAACCACGGTACCCACCAACTGCACTATGAACATAGATTTTGGAGGGATTTTCATATAGTGGCCTAATTTGAAGTCACCGAGGAAATAGAGTGCTTGTGACATGCTGACGTAGCCGTAAGTCTTGAAGGCGACATTAGCAAGTGGCTTTCCGGGGTAAATGTACCCGATTATTAGCTCTGTAATCACGTTCAGACCAACTTGCTGCAAAAGAAGTTACACTATGTGGTGAGAGAGACAAGACAAAACATTTGAAGCAATGGGAAACTGTAAAAATGATGTTATACCATGTTTGTTGTTGCTTGAATAACTCCAATTGGCAAAGTGAAAACTAACGCGATACCAAGAGACATTAGAACTCCCCACCATGGCAGCTGAAGTTGCTTGCCAAAGCCTTCACAAGTTATCAGGGCCACAACTACCATTACAACCAAAATGCTCACAAACCACCACTCCGGTACTTGTTCATAGTTTTTCTTCATAATTCTTGTATGCACATCACCGAATGTTTTTTCTTTTAGTTCAGCTGTTGTCTTCCTCCACATCTGAACAATCGTTCTTCCAAACACACATCACCACAAAAGTTAGCTCACTTTACCTAATTCATCCAGTAAAACTGTAATTCTAATAACAGAACAACACTGATAGAAACATAAAAAACTAAACAGTTGCATCCAATTTTTTGTTTCTAGTGGTATATTAAATATTTAAGCTTTGTCTCAAATCTCAAACTAAAAACAACTTACTTTCCATGGAAGAGAAAAACATGCGAAATAGTGGCGGTGAGAGAGGCAAAGCACAATCCATAATAGAATGCAAATGTGATACCAAGATAGAGCTTGCTGTAATTGTTATAACTGTCCATATCGATGTAAAAATTTTTAGCATCGAGAATCCGAGTGACGTTATATATTGCGCCAGTGGAATCAAAGGTGTGAGAACTGATGATGGGGAACTTCTTGGCATCAAATACGTTGTTCCAATATGAAATGGGAATCAGAACATACATGAAGAGCCCAAATCCAAGCAGTATGTTGATGATGGCAAAGCCAGGTGTAGCCAAAGGGGTCCCCAGAAACCCAGCCACAGTGTTCCAGTCAAAGCCAAATGAACCAATGCCAAGCCCGGTAATACCCGAACCAATTTGTTGAGCAAGGACGGATTTTTTCCAAACCAAGCAAACCCACGAGATTGTTGCTATTCCTGGGAATAAATAACCTGGAATAATGTAATATGCAAAGCTTGACACAAACACCAGGAAAAAGAATTGCAGCCTTGTGTTTCCTCCTTTAGGCCTTTTATCCTTTTCATGGAATGCCCTGCAATTCAACAAATTCATAACATTAGATTAATATAATAATCATAATCTCTTTCACTCATATATCTATTAAAGGACAAAGATGCATAAATCACCTACAAAGAATAATAAAATACCTGAATAAAGACACCTGGACGAGGTTTGAAGGCCACCACATGTACGGGGAATCAACGAGGAACTTTCTGAAAATGCCAGCCCATCCATAACCAAGCATCTAAAAATTTAAGGACACAGATTACAGTAGCCGAACCAAATTTGAATATGCATGTTGTTTTGATCAATCACCTTAAAAGTTAAAAAAAGTTATCAGATTCTTTTGATTCATTTTCACCCCTCTTTGTCTCAATTCTTCCCCTCATTCAAATCATTTATCCAACTGAACAATTTCTCTCTCTCTCTCTCTATTCCTTCCACCCACCCATAGCACTATCTTTTTTCAACAAAAAAATTGTTACTTTCAACAACCCAATGAATTAACAATCACTGTTTACCTGGGTGGATAATGATAGCAGGAAAGCAGCCATTGGGTGGATGGTCCTGTGATAGAAAGCCCTAACAATGGTGATAATGCTGATGGCATAAACACCACTAGCTCCAGCACCGGCAAAGATGGTGATGAGTGCATGCTCCTTCAAATTGAAGGGGCCAGGGTTCAGAGAGAAAGACCACTTGGTGAATGGAAAAACAAATACTTTGGTGGGAAGTGTTCTGGCCATGAGTTTGCCAAGTGGGAGAGAAATAATCTGTGCTGACACAGAAGAAATGAAAAGAGGAGTTGTTCTGTACGCAAAGAATTGGTTGATGAATGCAAGGACAACGCACGAAGTCAGTCCCAAAGTCCATGTCCTGAATGTCAGCACAGGCTGCGTAGGGTCGTCGGTTATCGGAACCGTCAACCTCACCTGCTCAATCGGAGAATCATCAACCTCTTCGCCTTCTTCTGCAACAACACATTAAACAGCATGTAATGAAAAACAAAAACAGACACACAAAACATAGATACAAACAAAATAGCATGCATGTACATGGAATTAAATATTAGACATTGAAATGTTACCAGGTATGACTAGTTTGGTGTGGTGTTTATTGTCGACAACCTCAGCCATTGCAGAGGATCTGGTTCTGGAATTGTGTTCTCTTATTCTCTTGCTTCCTCGTTCAAGCTCGAGAAGAGTTACATTGTTGGTTTGATTTTATAGGGAGGTAGGAACTAAACCAAACAATTACAATGAAATGTGCCTGGTTCTAATTGCGGTGTTAATTCATGATTGACATAAGCATCGTCGTCAACTAGTTTATCCACAACAACAAATCTGTTAGTGTATCACAATCTGTTGTTAAACGAAGAAAGAATATAAACAACTTTTACGATTATCTTAACAAATCTTGTTTATGTCAACTAATTATTTTATTTAGTAGACAGTAAATAACATACATGAACTTCATCAACCTATCAGCCTATAGTAACTCTTTGAATCTTTTATTTTTCATTGAAAAATCTATCACACTCAATATTTGATTTTTCTTTTTTTATAATCGTATATAAAGTTGATAAGACTTACAGTCTTTAGATTATTTAGGAGTTAAAGATTAAGGAGAATTAAAAGACATTTTCCACACTTAAATCTCCATACATCTTTTTAGGGATAAAATTGTAAAGAAGTTTTAAGTTCTAAAACTAATAATATCTTATCAGTAAGACTGATTATAAAGACCTTATCTTAGTAGATTCGAATACTGGTATGTGGAGGATGTAGTTCCAAAAAAATTGGTTTTTCTTAGTTTTTGACTTAGAACTTGTTTTGATATATCTACAAAGAGTAACGATAATTTAAAATATCTCAATAGATTGGAATATTGACAATGTATGTGGAAAATGAAAATATACAGTTCCGAAAAATTTGGTTTTTCTTAATCTTTAACTTCGAATTTGTTTCGGTGGCACGAAGGTTAAAGATAATTTAAATTTATATTTTTTTTAATCTTTTAAGGTGCACTTAATAGATAAAATTATGACAATTTTGTTAACGATTATATATATATATATATATATATATATATATAATATTTAAATGTGTTAGGATTATTATATTTTTATATGGTGCTATGTTGTTGCCGAATGTTACGTACGTGCCTTGGTATAATAGGTTGCCTCTAATGTTACCAACATTTACTATTCTAAATTGGCAAGTCTGATAAGGTTGGTACTATGGCATATAGTGTAAAAGACAAGCCTAAATTAGGAAAAATGGTTAAAGTGCATGCAATTTTAGTTTGGTTAACAAATTCTATTTAATAGATACAACAACATGATGCAACATTGAGTAAAAGAACTCTTTATACCTTTCTTTTTCACTTTCCCGTGTCTACATCAACCGTGATACAACCTAGTAATTGAATATGATGTTTAATTAAAATAGTGGTTCACCTCTCTACTTCACTTTCCTCTATACTATACATATAACGCTTTAAACAATAGGAATTTGAATGGCTGATTTTAGGTTGTGCAATTTGATCACAGCGTCAGCGTGTAATTTTCATGTAAACCTTTCAATTTAGCTTTATATTAAAGAGGTTTTATCACAATTTAACATCTTTAAGAGATAAAACATAAACAATATGTACAGCTTGTTCAACCTGGTATTGGATTGCGTTTGTACAATGTAAAAAGACAGAAAACAAGGAAGAAATAAAACACAGTATCTATAAACTCAAGAAGATGAAGAAGGAAACTTGTGAAGATGATGATGATGGGTGTCAGAGAGTAGGGCATCCATGAGCAACTACGCCCGGCGCTGTGGGGCACTTGGCCAAAGGGCAGTGGTCAGCATCGGCACCCCACCAGGTTGGACCTAAAATGTCGTAACTTTGGAGGGCGAAGTAGAGAACCACACCCATGAAAGCAAGTCCTGCATCTAATGCAGCCGAGAGAATGTAAGTGTGGCGAGCCCACCAAGACTTGAACTTGTTGTAAATGTAGAAATTGAAGAAGATTCCGACAGCTCCCCAGGTTATGTAGTTCACAGTTCTCGCCGGAGGAATAGCTCCGGCACCAAGAATGATGAGGGGCATGTTGACGAGTTCAATCCATTTCTGGTTTGGGTATTTGCGAGAAAAGAACCACACCGGAACAGGAAGAAGAGCACCGATGAGGAAGAACCAGTTCATCCCGGGGTAAATTCCATCCTTTGTAAACATTCTCTTTGGACCCACCACTCCCCATATGATCGAAGCATTGTAAAACACATCGTCACCGGGGCACTGCCATGGACTATTGGCTGCCAACTTTGCTTGATCACAGATGTTTGGAACAGTCGTCAGAAGCCACCATGCTGTGCCAAAGTACACGGATGAAGCAACCACGGTACCCACCAACTGCACGACGAACATAGATTTTGGAGGAATTTTCATGTAGTGGCCTAATTTGAAGTCTCCGAGGAATGCGAGTGCCTGTGACATGCTGATGTAGCCGTAAGTCTTGAAGGCGACATTAGCAAGAGGCTTTCCGGGGTAAATGTACCCGATTATTAGCTCTGTGATCACGTTCAGACCGGCTTGCTGCAAAACAAGGTACACTCTGTGGTGAGAGAGACAAAACATTTGAAGCTATGGGAAACTAAACTGTAAAAATGATGTTATACCATGTTTGTTGTCGCTTGAATAACTCCAACTGGCAAAGTGAAAACTAGCGCGATACCAAGAGACATTAGAACTCCCCACCATGGCAGCTGAAGTTGCTTGCCAAAGCCTTCACAAGTTATCAGCGCCACCACTACCATTACAACCAAAATGCTCACGAACCACCACTCTGGTACTTGTTCATAGTTTTTCTTCATAATTCTTGTGTGCACATCGCCGAATGCTTTTCCTTTTAGTGTAGTTGTTGTCTTCCTCCACATCTGAACCATCGTTCTTCCAAACACACATCACCAGAAAAGTTAGATCACTTTACCCAATTTATCCAAGTTAAACAGTAATTCTAATATTAAATATTTAAGCTTTGTCTGAAATCTAAAACTAAAGACAACTTACTTTCCATGGAAGAGAACAACATGCGAGATAGTGGCGGTGAGAGAGGCAAAGCTCAATCCATAATCGAATGCAAATGTGATACTAAGATAGAGTTTGCTGTAATTGTTGTAACTGTCCATATCGATGTCGAAATTTTTAGCATTGAGAATACGAGTGACATTATATACTGCGCCAGTGGAATCAAAGGTATGAGAACTGATGATGGGGAACTTCTTGGCATCATATACGTTGTTCCAATATGAAATGGGAATCAGAACATACATAAAGAGCACAAATCCAGCGAGTGTGTTGATGATGGCAAAGCCAGGTGTAGCCAAAGGGGTCCCCAAAAACCCAGCCACTGTGTTCCAGTCAAAGCCAAATGAACCAATGCCAAGCCCGGTAATACCCGAACCAATTTGTTGAGCAAGAATGGACTTTTTCCAAACCAAGCAAACCCACGAGATTGTTGCTATTCCTGGGAATAAATACCCCGGAATGACGTAATAAGCAAAACTTGACACAAACACCAGCAGAAAAAATTGCAGCCTTGTGTTTCCTCCTTTCGGCCTTTTCTCCTTCTCATGGAATGCCCTGCAATTCAACAAATTCATAACATTGGATTAATATAATAATCATAATCTTTTTCACTCATATATCCATTAAAGGACAAAAATGCATAAATCATCGTGAAAAAAATAATAAAATACCTGAATAAAGACACCTGGACAAGGTTTGAAGGCCACCACATGTACGGGGAATCAACGAGGAATTTTCTGAAAATGCCAGCCCATCCATAACCAAGCATCTAAAAATTTAAGCACACAGATTAGTAGCCTAACCAAATCTGAATATGCACGTTGTTTTGATTAATCACCTTAAAAGTTTAATAAAATTATCAGATCCGTTGTTTCATTTTGACCCCTCTTTCTCTCTGTTCTTCCCCACATCTCCACTCAAATCATTTATCCAACCGAACAATTTCTCTCTCTATTCTTCCACCCACCATAGCACTATCTTTTTTCAACAAAAAAAAAAAAATCGTTACTTTCAACAACCTAATCAATTAATAAATCACCATTCACCTGGGTGGATAATGCGAGCAGAAAAGCAGCCATTGGGTGGATGCTCCTGTGGTAGAAAGCCTTGACAATAGTGATAATGTTGATGGCATAAACACCACTAGATCCAGCACTGGCGAAGATGGTGATGAGTGCATGCTCCTTCAAAGTGAACGGGCCAGGGTTCAAGGAGAACGACCACTTGGTGAAAGGAAAAACATATGCTTTGGTCGGAAGTGTTCTGGCCATGAATTTGCCAAGTGGGAGAGAAATAATCTGCGCTGACACAGAAGAAATGAAAAGAGGGGTGGTTCTGTACCCAAAGAATTGGTTGATGAATGCAAGAACAACGCACGAAGCCAGTCCCAAAGTCCATGTCCGAAATGTCAGCACAGGCTGCGTAGGGTCGTCGGTTATCGGAACCGTCAACCTCACCTGCTCAATCGGAGAGTCATCAACCTCTTCGCCTTCTTCTGCAACAACAACACATTAAAATCAGCATTCACCAAAAACAAAAACAGACACACAAACATAGATACAGACAAAACAAAACAGCAACAGATAAGAATTTTAAAATGTTTCTGCACTTTTGGTTACATTCACGAGAATGTTTTTTGCTGCATAACTACTGTCTCGTGTAACTTAACAATCTTTTTGACAAACCCTCTTGATAGTTGGTGGTAACAGCATGTGTTGTATGTTATGGCATGTAAATGAAATTAAATATTGGCATGAATGGTGTAGCTATGGCATAGTTTTTTTCAGACATTGAAATGTTACCAGGTATAACTACTTTGGTGTCGTGTTTATTGTCGACATCATCGACAGGCTCAGCCATTGCAGAGGATCTGGTTCTGGAAGTGTGGATAGGACTTGGAGTCTCTCTCTTCTCTCTCTTCTTCTTATCCTTCTTCCTCCTTCAAGCACGAGAAGAGTCACATTGTCGGTTTGATTTTATAGGAGGTGGTGGGAACTAAACCAAACAGTTACAATGAGAATGTGTCTGGCTCCAATAGCGGTGCTGATTCGTGATTGACATAAGCATCGTCATCAACTAGTGTGTATTACAGCAATAAATCTGTTCAACCTAATGAAGAAACAAAATCACAATTTTAAGGTTATCTTAACATATATTACCATGTATTAACGACCAACCAACGGTTGGATAAAAAGGAAAACTATACATTGTTTATGACACCCAATTTTTTTATTTATTTTGTTCGTTGACTTCATGAATCAATTAGCCTTATAGCCGTTTCAATATTTTTATTTTGGAAAATTATGTTTTGACAATAAATTTGTTGACAAAGTTGACAAAAGTTACTGTAAATGAAATTAAAATAGATTTTTAGTTTACTTTTTAACCAAAATAAAATAATAAAATAATATTATTTTACTTAAAATGGTAATTTGTCAAAAAAATTTGTTAAAAAAAACTTTGTTAAAGTATCACTTCCCTTTTATTTTTATGGAAAGAAAACTATCTTTCTATCCATTTTCATCAGTTGAAAACATACTTTTACAGATATTTTAATCATTAAAAGAATTATATTTATAAAAAAATAAAAAATAACTTATTTTACAATATATATATATATATATATATATATATATATATATATATATATATATATATATACTTTCACCTATTGTTTGCTAGCATGGTAATTTGTACAATTTTTTTAAAATATAGATACAAAAATAAATATATAATTTAATTTTAAAAATGAAATATAATTTTTCAAAAATAGTTTAAAAATAAAAAAAGTATTTAATTTTTTAACTTTTTTATACGTATTTTATTATGTTTTGGTTTTCATAAGTATTAAAAGTATAAATTAATTAATTTAGCAGTATTAAAAGTATAAATTAATTATTTTGACAGTACTAATAGTATAAATTAATTACTTTAAGAATATTAATTGAATTTATTCCTCCTCTTACAATGACGAAAAGATCAAGTCCAGTTCATTCCAAAAATTGTCTCATTACTATATTAGGTATCAATTTTCTTTTTATAGACTATAAATCTTAAATGCATAATTAGAATATTAGAGTTTAACTCTAAATATGTGATAGTTTTCGATCACTAATTTTTTTATTTAAATTATTTTTAATCTTTTAAGATTTCATTAAGTACAGATTTAATTTATATAAAATTTGATGGGTTAAACATTATTTTAATCCTTAATGTTAAATTGAAATTTGTTTTTTTCAAAAATTTAGTATATTTTAGTCTTTTACACTTTAAAATTAGTAGATATAGTCCTTCTAAGTCAACTGTGTTAAAAAAAATGTGATGCATCAAATCAAATATATCTCATTAAAATATTTGAATTATTTATATTATTTTATATCTTTTAACTTTAATATTTGTTGAATTGAAAGATATGATTAATATGTCAAACAAATTTAACATAATTAAATTAAAAATATTATATTCATTTAATTTTAAAAATTGAAGATTAAAATATCAATTTTATACAAAGACAAGTCCTATTTTCACATAATATCTAAGAACTAAAATCAAACTTAACCAAAATTTATTTACTTAATAAAATGTTTCGTAATAATTTAACTGCTAATAAGTACCTAAACATTGTAATAAAGATTAAATCGAAGCCTGATTTATGCATATGCCTTTACACACCCACTCTCTTATGGCAGTTAAATTGCTTAATATTTTACTAAATTAAATTGGAGTAAAATGCATTAATTATTTGGATTGGTTATAAATTCATTCAAGTAACATATGAATTCTTAAATTCTATACTAAATATATTTCTGGTAAAATACATCAATTGTTTGAATTTGGTATTAATGCATTCAAGAACAATTGAATTTTTAAAATTCAAATAGATATATTTTGAATAAAATGCATTAATTTTTTTGATTTGTTACTAATTCTATCAATTCTGAAAATTATAATAAATTGGGTTAAACGTATTAGTTTTTTTTTTTGGATTTTTTATTAATTTATTCATGAACCAAATCAATTTTTAAAGTTGTAATAAATTGTTTCTTTTATTGTATAAAAAATTATGATAAATTTAAATTAAGTAAAAACCATTAATTATTTGAATCTGTCATTATTTATTTTAGTAAAATGCATTATTAATTTAGATTTATTGTATAAAATTTAAAATTAATAATATCATTTATGGTTCTATAATGTTATTGATGTTATTTGTTAGGTTTACGGTATATTTTTTCTTTAACTAAATATAATTGTATCTAATAAGGAATTAACTTGCTGAAATTAATACTACTTATATATAATTCTTTTAATTTTACAACTAAGCATAACAGTCTATATATTATATAACATACAAAAATATAAATTAAGTAATATACTTTAGTGTATATGTCAATAAAATTTAATTTTAATTAAAAAGTAAAGTAATACTAATACAAAAATATTATTTGTTTTATTCAAATTTTTAATATTTCATAAATATATAATCACAATAATAATATTACACGTTATATTAATTATAGTTAAGGTTTAAAGCTATGAACGGACTCTTTATTCAACAAAATAGATAACAAATATAATATATATAAAAATATAAAGCAAATAAGAGAGTTTAAGTTGTAACAAACAGCACTTGAGTACATATATAAAGAACATTACATTTAATAAAGAAATGTAATTATACTTTATAATAAAGTATTTAAATAATTAAATGACATAAATTAAAGCATATAATTTTTTTTCTTAAAGCATAACCATATTTTGGATCCTCTAATTAAGTAAATAAATATTTTTAATTAAAAACTTAAAAATTTGTAACAATGTTTTTTTACCTATTTATTTTCAATAAAACATTTTTTACTTCTACTTATTTATCATTTTTTTATATTTGTTCTACTTTCTTCCCTTCGTTATTGAAAGAAGATTAATCTAAAAATGTATTTTGTGATGTTTTGAGAGAATTTATTAGTGAGATTCAACATTAGTAAAATCTGAATCAAATTTTCATAAAAGACTTTATTTTATCCTTACTCAAAATAAATCATGAGTTTATGTGCGTTATTTTTTTTTATAAGGTATTTAATTTTTTCAACTTAAATTTATATTTAAATTTTAATAGTGTTAATGATATGTTTCTATTATTATTCTCCCTACTCTCAAAATTCATCTTCAACATCTTTCGATGATTGATATAATTTATATCTTCAAAATAATTTCTATATAAATTTAAGATATACAAAGATAATGTATATAAAAGTAAATAGCTTTTATCAATTGCCAATGCATCTCTTAATTATTAAAAAACATTAACTTATTTATTAAAATAACATGTATAAAAGTTTGTTCTAGGTAATAAGATAAATCTCTATATTCTAATTTCAACTACAAACAAAAGCTTCAACATCATGAAAAACACAACGCAACTAAGTGGAAGAGGATTGAAATAACAAGTTATGACAATTGAAAATAAAAGATTGGAAAGTTGACTATTCTACGAAGCTTTCTTAAATTTTGACAAAACGTATAATATCATATTTTTCTATAAAAATAATTATTCAGTTATAAATCATTTCCTACTTTTATTCATAACTTGTAATGCCTAATTTTGTAGGAATTATCATTGTTTTTTTTTTTATATAACTTAAAACTTAAAAAATGTGTTATATGAAAAAAATATATTTGAAATGCAGTTGTGAACATTAAGTATCTTTTTGACTTTTGAAAATATGTATATATAGCAACTTGTAGCCACTTTTTAATATCCACAAATATGATATAAAGTTTATATTAGTCCTTCGGATAAATAATTTTTTATTTTATGAACATAACACGTTATTCTTTTTTTTTGTTAATTTTAAAAAATCTCTAATTTCGTTTCTATTTATGTGATAAGAAGAGTATAATTATAAATAGAGATAAAGAAAGATTATATTTTAATATACTAATTTTAATTTTGGATTTATACAAATATAAGCACTAACTAAAAGTTGTCATACACTTCTAATATATGAACAAAATGTTCAACTTAAAATCGACCAAAAAGTCAGCATTTTCACGTCACCTTTTACACCTTTTGATACAAACTCTTCACTTAGTCAAAATTTCTTTTATTTAGTTGTGGAAATGTCCTTATAATTTATAACAATTGGAAACATTAATTTTAATGTCATTTAATTGCTATGTCCTACAATTTTTTTCTATGTACATACCATCATTTCAGACGGATTTGTCGGATTTTTCTTAGTAAATATCCAAATTGTTCTTTCAAAGTTAAGTGTATTAATACATGATAGGTCTCAAATTAATTTTCTTTTTATGTTAAAAAAAAAAAAACTATCAAAACTCTTCTATTTATATTTATGAATATTGAGATGTGATGATAAGTAACGTAGGTATATGTTGGTTGAGTTTGAGTCAATTTTGAAACCAATTTAAATATTTAATTGTCTTAAAGTTATAATATTATATTGGTATAGAGAATCTAAAATATAAACCCAAATCGTTTCTCAAATGCATTAAATTAATTTTATAAATTCAAAATCAATAAAATATGTGGAATTGATGAGTAAAATGGATGGCAGATTTATATTTTTAATCTAAAAAAAATAACTTATTTTGTACTCTTCAACAACTCATCTTCATATTAGCTTTGACTTGCAGCATGTGTTTCAGAGAATGAGATAAAAGAAAATTCTAATTTTTCATTATTTAGATAAAAAATTAAATATTTTATTAAGCAAATTTTTTAATAAAATTTTAATTAAAAACTGTCATTGTTTATAAGTCACTTAAAATCTAATTAAGTGAATAAAAAAATCATTACTTTAAAATAATATTTGTCTGGATCTCTTTCTTAAGTGTGATTATGCGCGATTTTGGGAAATTAAAATGCATAGCTTTCGCAATAATTTGTATTCAGTCTTTTGAGGTTACTTTTGTTTTACACATTTTTAGTCTCTTCTTTCAGTGATTATGTTTTTTTTTTTAAAGTAGAAAACTTAAATTACATGGAAATTGTTTTTAACTTTGTAACAACAGTATTATTTTATGTTGGAGTTTTTCTAATAAGCACATGCTCCTCCTTTAATCAAGATGTTACAGCAAACGTATACAAATTAAAATGATATAAAAATGGCATGATTAACCATAAAAAGAAGTGAATACTGTAAGAAAAATTGTTAAAAATAATTTTTTAGTTTGCCAAGAACATCATTTTTTTTTTTTGGAAATATATGTTCTTCACGATTCATTTACTTCTTAAAATGTAATAACGTTTTCAAGAAATAAAACTTGCCGAGAACGATTTTCTGTCAAATTTTGCATATCTTTTCTTAAAGAGGTGTAAATTTAACTTTTCAGATTAAATATAAAAGTTTAATTAAAAAAAACAACTCGAGCTATTTTCATCAACTGAAGTAGTAAGAAATTAAACATTTAATAAAATTAACATGCATTTTTTTTTCATTTTTCTAATAAATACTTTTCACCAACCATTTAATTATTTTAGAAACTATAATTTCAAAGATTCGTGATTGTAAAAATAAAATTGTTTTGATCACTAATATTATACACATGTTGTCATGTCTTCAAACTATACAATATTAAACAAATTCTTGAAATCAAATTTACGTATAATAACTAATAATTTCTTTTAGTATATACATATACATATACATAGGCTAAGCTAAGATGTTCATATCACATTGTCAGGATTAATTATCGTATATAAAATTTCTTTTTCTAAACCTGAAACTTTAATTATCGTATATAAGATTTCTTTTTTTAAATCTGAAACTTGTGTTATAATTTTATCTTTCAAATACATATCAGAATATTTAAGGAGAAACATGTACTTAAAACCTTGCTTTGGTTCCTATTAATAGTGTAGAGTAATAATTTTTTTATTTTAATTGCATCTAATGATACTATTATAACGATTTTTTTTTTGAAGTACTGTTATTATAATAAAAGTCTTTAAATCTTGACATTACTGTAACGACAATTATTAATATGATTTACAAATTTCAATTTCAGAGAGAGTACTGTAGCAATGTTTTATAATTGTATGCAGTGACAGTAATTTATTCCTAAATAATGTTTGGTGGAGAGGTTATTGTTAATTTAATGCTCAATTATGTTTTAGTCTAATGCCTAAGCAAAGCATGTGATGTAACTTGAAGTGTGTGAATTTTTTATGTGCAGATGTTACATTTAATAACGTTTTAGATGTTCACGTGCTGTGTCACTGTTCTCAACTTGTTGTTAGCAAAAGAAAACGGGTTAAATATGTTTTTTGTTTTTTAAAGTTTCGATTAAATTTGGAATTAGTTTTTTTTTAAAATTTTTGATTAATTTAGTTCTTCATATATATATATATATATAAATGTCGTAAATTTAGTTATTTTAATCAAATTTTGTTAAATTTATTTAATTTTTAAATATATTTCATGATAATATTTGAATTATTTACTTCATTTAACAAAATTTGGTTAAAAATATTAAATTTACGTATTTCTATATATAAATGATTAAATTAGTCAAAAATTTTAAAAAAATACTAATTTTAAATTTCACTAAAACTTGAAAAAATCATATTTAATCTTTAAATTTCACTGATTTGTAAATTTTCAGACAATATTTTCCATAAATTACTAATTATTATCACATGTCTGTACAACTTTTTTATGAAATAAAATATAATGTTTAATGTATAAATCTTATTCTGATGAACTGGTTTTAAAAATATAGTTTTTATAAGTCAGTCAACTTATGCGTAGACTATCCATTACCACATGTTAGTATGAGAATACTTTATTAAATAAAAGTACGTTTACCAGTGAGGCAAGTTCCTCAAACGTTACTTTCAACAAATCATTTTCATACCTAAAATTTTCCACTACTCATCTACCACTAGTGGGATATGAACAAAATTTATATACGCGGATATTTATAGATAAAATATTTAATAGGTAAAAATAAATATTGTAAATGATAAATAATAAATATAAATATTTTTTATATTTATATATTAACATGATGGATCCAAGTATTATAGCATTAGAATGATACTTGTACCGTAAATATCCGTATCATTATATTTTAATTTAAATTAAAAATAATAATTAAAATATTAATATATTAATTTTGAATATCCTATTATTTAATAATAGATTTTAAAATATAATGTTTTTTCTTTGTAAACAATCATTTAAAATACTATTTAAATAAATTATTTTGACTTTATTTAAAATTTATAAATATTATGTATAGTATTTTATTTAAATTTATGATTAAAATCTATAACTATATATAAAGGGGATTCCCTCTTTTGTGTCCACATTTCATAATTCCAATTTTACCCTTTACAATTTAATTATTTATTAAATTTTTAA
>Ga0209589_1005209_pt1 | contig 22120 bp, 12 predicted proteins | sample CowpeawhiteBW_FD_187525 | JGI IMG/M metagenome (GOLD analysis project Ga0209589, IMG submission 187525) | Root nodule microbial communities of legume samples collected from California USA - Cow pea white BW (SPAdes) (version 2) | ecosystem: Host-associated > Plants > Roots > Nodule | place: USA... | reverse complement strand
ATGCATAAACTTATTGATTAAACTATGATTATGGTTTTTATGTTAGGAATTAAAACAACGCAAGATTCAAGCTTCTGTTAATACGGGGAAGAACCAACTTGACATATACTTGGATGAGCCAACATTGAATGCTGATATTACTGAAAGTATGGATGTTCTTGAATGGTGGAAGAGTAATAGTCAACGTTTCTCAGATTTGTCAATCATGGCTAGGGACTTGCTGAGCATCCCAATCACTACTGTTGCATCTGAATCTGCTTTCAGCATTGGTTCAAGGATCTTGAATAAGTATAGAAGTCGTCTATTGTCAAAACATGTTGAAGCAATTATTTGTACTAGTAGCTGGATTGCATGGGTTTCGTGAATATGGTAACTTCTGAATTTTCAATTCTGACTTAAATATTTTCAATAATAATTCCATGTATTTTTTTAAGATGATGATGATGATGACAATGGAATAGCTGAGGGTAGTACTTCTAGGGCTGCATCTAATAACCCTGGCACTGAATTGGATACTGATGAAAATTGAAGGTGAGTAACTTAGTTAATATAAATTACAGATACTTAGTTAATATAACTTAGTTATTTTCTTGCCACTATGATGAAATAACTACTGCCACTGTGATCAAATAACTACTGCCATTGTGAGTCTGTGATCAAATTGATGTGTGTACTATGATACTATCCTATGCATGTTCGTGCCTTCCTTTTATTTGATATGTGATCAAACTGATTTGGAGGGTTTATATGCTTCTGCAGCACATTGTATTTGTATATTCACTGTGATAATTAATGCTTCTATTTTTTTTATGTAGCTTGCACTTTGGTTATGTTCCATGCCTAAAGTACTCTCATTCAGACATCTTATTGATGCTGGAACTGCAACCGTGACCTTCATGATGACTATGAAAGAGCCAGACGTCATTTACATTTTGTTTTTAATCATTTCAATTTGTTTGGACTTTGTGATCATGGACTATTGTTGTATTAATGCATATGCAGTCTGTTAATGTAAGCATATTTGCATGTTTTCCAAATGTTTCCTTCTGTGTTGACTTTTCACTGTTGTATCTTTGGTTGTGTTACATAATGCAGACCACCCTGACTATTATTATAGTCACTGCGTAGGTTATTGTTGTATTAATGCATATGTAGTAATAGTACATTTATATACAAGTTAATGTAGTCAACTAAATTTGAAATGAAAAGATTTAAAATCTGATTTTGGACCACAAAATGAACATATCAGGAAAAGGATGGCGGGCTAGCCCGCCGGCCCGCCAGCCCGCGGGCCGGGCCCAAAAAAGCAACATGTTTCGCCTTGTCGAGCCAGCTCGGCCTGGCTCATTTAAAACGGGCCAAAAACGGGTCGGGCCAAAACGGGCCGGGCTGGCCCGTTTTGACACCCCTACCTGCAACACACCAACTTCAACCACCGTCGCAGCACCACCACAACCTACACCATGCTCGAGCAAGCCTCCATTCTCCACAACAGTAGACCACGAAACATGACAGTCGCTGAACGCGCAAGCATCACCACAGATCCACCGCAGCAGCAGCTTGAACGAACCAACTCCTTACACCTACGAGCCAGATTCGAACCACCATCCTTCATGCATCATTCTCCACCATTAACGTGTGTGAACGAGCCTGCAACCACCAAGCAGCGACCCATGGCAACGGAGAATGCAACAACCGTCAAAGCTCATTCTTTTATTGCATTGTAGTGGAAACCCTAATTCTGGAGAGAGAAAGTGCACTCTGCCACGTGTCAACAGGTCAATTGGTCAAACTCTGGTTAAATTCTGGTCAATTTCTTAAAAATGGTTCAATAAGAGGGGCAAAATTGGAAATTAGACAGAAATTAAGTTGCTAATTAATTAAATAAAGATAAAATATTTTAGCAACCGAACAGATAAAGTCCAAGTCCGATTGAAGCCAATATAAAGAGGCCTAAGGGAGCAAAAGAGGGACACTTAGCAACTCTCTGGTTTTGGCAGATATCGTCATCCACCACATCTCTCATTTTCTTTTCTTTTTAGTTTCTTTCCTTCATCGTATTATCATGTATTCCATCAAAGCCATGGAGGGCTAAGCTTTTAGGGTTGATTCCACTGTAATTTCTTAACTAGATTCTGAGGTTAGATGAATTAATTTATTTGTTATCTTGATTATTATTGTGGTTTTTGTTTATCTATGTCCTTTGCTTCTTAATTGAATAGAAAATAATGATTTTAAATCTACACGCATGTTAATCATATGAGTTAAAATGTTTTTAAATTCAATTGAGACTTTACTTTGATTTTATTTAGAAACTTTCATTTGATTAAATAAGTTTTTGCCAATAATTGAGACTGTACTTTGATTAAAGATAATAACTTTAACTAAAATTAGTCAAGACTTTACTTTGATTAATTATTTTTTCTATTTGGTGAGGAAAGAAAGGAATAGACATGATTAGGCATAGTAAAATTTAATTGAGATTGTACTTTGATTGAATTTACTATGGATAATCTAAAAATTCTCACTTTTAATTGAGACTATACTTTGATTAAAAGTGAGAATGCCAACAAATGAATTAAGACTTTACATTGATTGATTTGTAAATCAACAACAATAATTAATTTAACAATAATTTTTAGTTAACCGATGAAGAATCTAATTTTGAAAAAGCAGTGGAATTGACCTATTTTCTATTACTGTGTTTGCAATCTTTTATTTGTGTGACATTCATTCTTTGCATATCAAAACCCCATATTTTTACTATTACTAGTTTTAATTGCATTTTTATAAGAATAAAATATTTGAAATCAATTCCGTATTCATTGAGAGACGACTCAAGGTTAGCTTAATCCCAACTAGTTTGTCCACTAATAACTTGACAATGTTGAAGTTGCTAAAGTTAAGTAGTGGTAATTTGATCGCTTAACGACAACGTTATCAGTTGTACCTATTGATTTTGATGTTATACAGTACGAATACAATAACCATTTTATAGGAAGTACATATGCATTTGATTTCTATGTTAAGGTACAAGTTGTGGAACCATTTTCCCACTTCCCTTAGGTTCCTACTGTTCAGCCAACACCCAACATTCTAAAGTTGAAAACCCTACCAAACAACCTTAAATATGTCTACTTGGAGGATGAGGAGAGATTTCCTGTCATAATCTCCACCTCCCTCACTACTGAACAAGAGCAGTAGTTGTTGCAAGTGCTAGAAAAACATAAGAAGGCCATTAGGTGGACATTGGCTAACATCCTTGGTATTAGCCCATCAACATGCATGTACAAGATACACTTGGAGGATGGAGCAAGCTAGTGAGACAACCGTAGAGGCAATTTAACCTTGTCATTCTGGATGTTGTCAATAAAGAGGTGACCAAGCTTCTACAAGTTGGGATTATCTACCCAATCTCAAATAGCTAGTGGATGAGTTTCGTCCAGGTGGTATCCAAGAAAACATACCTCATAGTAATCAAGAATTAGAGGGATGAGCTTATCCCCACAAGAGTGCAAAAGTTTTACAAAATCCCTCAAAGATTACACTTTTGAATAAAGCAAAATACCAAGATTCTTGAATCTCACAAGAATTTTATCCCCAACACTATAAAAATCCCACTTACAAACATGTAATCACATCAAGAACAACATGATGAAGGCTTTCCCTAGTCAACCAAACACGTGTTCTTCTAGCTTGAACCAAGCAAAACATTACTCCAAGATCAACTAAGATCGTCAATCAACAACTACACACTGTGTAATCCAAAGAGAGATTTCCAAATTTGTATCACCATTTTTCACGCTCAAAATCTCAAGTTGTATCTCATCTCTTTAAAAACCAACTTATATATGCTTGGTCATAAGTGAATTCAACACGTTGATTTGTCTGTATAATTTGTTGATTTCACTTTACTTAAGTAAAATCAATCGATTGAATAATAATTCAACTGATTGAATATATTCATACCAAAACTATCCGCAACAAGCATTTTTAACCTATTAAAAACTTTTTTAATAGATTAAAAATGGCACACTCAAGACAAAACGACATCTAACCTATGTCATATAGTCTACAAATACAATACAAAATATAAGCTCTATGATCTTTAAGTCAATTCCATATTTAACAGATCTTTAGCTTGATCATCAATGCATCTTCATCAATTCTTCATCAACCATATATGACGTCATTCACTTGCTTCATCAAATTCATGCACCAAGGTCACTTATGCGTACAATCTCCCCCTGATTTGATGAAGTCAACATCCTCGAATTGAATTGATGAGTTAAGATCCATTGAAAACCCTGAAATAGCTTTTGTACATAAGAAATACACACATATACATACACACACAAAAGCATACAAGCATTATACACTTTACATATGCACATGTTCCCTCTATCATTATTGTGATTTGACTTTAGATTTTAGATCCAATTTTAACTATTACTCAGTTCCAGCAATTACTCAGTTCTAGTTTTAATATCCCATTAGTGACTTACTCAATTTTTTTGCCCCTTTGGATTTATCAAATCAAGGTAATTAGTGGGAAATTTTAAGGAGAATAAATTTTTCATTCATGATACCAACAAAAATATAAAAACTATCAGGGACAACTCATATCATACACCTAACAAAAGCAAAATAAAAAGAACCAAAACTGAAGCTGACAAAGAATGATATAAATAGTTGATTAAAACCTAAAAATAACAGTTTTAAAAACTAACAACATATAGAAAAACACATGAATGCAACACACCAACATACAATGGATGACCTAAGAACCATCCCATTTAGTCATTCCTTGGATTGTCTTTGTTGTAGAAAATGGAGAGGAGGTCATAAACATTATGGATCTGATCATCCAGGTCTTGAAACCTTGTTATTCAGTAGGCATGGTGAGCATTCTGTGACACATTCAACTCTTGAAGTTGATTGAGAACCATCCTTTCAAATTGGGAATAGGCAAGACCAGTATCCTTTGGAGGATGATAAATCTTAATGGCCATTGGTTGCGGATCAAAGGCATCATCTTCATTTTGGTTTGCTCCACTTGGTCCAGCCTCATGATCATTGGTACCAAATCCAACATCTGCTACAACTTTATTCTCTACAACCCATGTGTTGCACACTTTTGTGAATCCCATATTGTGCATGTTGAGTGTGGAAACATTATTCAACAAGCCAGTAGATTCCTCAAGTTCTCTTTCCACATTTACTCCAAAGTGCTAAATGAATTTAGAGATAAGAACAACATAGGTAACATAAAGTTTGTGAGCCTCTTTGCATTCATCAGGTTATCACAGATGGTGTAGGTCTAGTCAAACTCTACACCATTTTGAATGCAATACATCACCACCAAGTCACCTTCATTCAGAGATGAGTGGTTGCTCCCCCTAGGACTAATGATCTTGATCACAATCAGGGCTAGCAACCTCTCATCAACACAAAGCCTGCCCACATGAAAATTGTGAGTTTGTTCCCCTAAATTACGCACATATTGATTGGAATATTGAACCTTGTTGAATTCATCAACTATTGTGGTTTTCCCTTTTCAAACTTGCACACCTCTTTGTCTAAGACCAACCACATCCTTCCATGTTTGCCTAGTAATCTCCCTCTGAACTCCTTTCATGTTGGATCTTAGTATGGCATTGTTGAACTTGAGATTAGCATAGAACACCTTGACAGAATCTGGATAGATTTTGCCCACAAGCTCAAGGAATGTGTTAAACTTTTGTTTCTTCAGATGTTGATGCAAGACTTTAAAGTTCTCAGCCCTCAACCATGAGAAACGCAACACCTTAGTGATGATAATTTGCTTGCGAGTGATCTCGATAAGGGACGTTTGAATCCTATCTTCATGGCCTTCAAACCATGCTTCAAGTTTGCCATGATTCACATCAATGAGAGATGATGGTGTGGGTGGGCTGGAGATCTCCTCATTAGATTGGACATTTATTTGTCTATAAGGCATTATGTATCTTGGTTTGGCTCTTACTAGTAGATTTGAATGCAAATGCATGTTGCTAATGCAAGTATTTATAGAATCAACATGTTGAATATAATAATCAGTCAATTAATTTGTACATTAATTTTAATGTAGCATAAGCAATCAGAGTTAATTAAATGCACTGTAATATGTGTATGATCATAAAGCATGATATTTCCCAAATGTTTTATGTGTTATCTATTCAATTTAGATCACAACAGATGCATGTACAATGAGAATCATGTAATAAAAGTGTTTCATGGTCAATGTAATATGAAAAGGCAATTTTAGTTGATGCAATAGTTGTAATCTATTGCTATCACAATCCACACAGTATCACGTGAAGAGTTATTTGAGTGGGTCAATCAATTGAATTTAATTCATGCAATTATAGATCAATATAAGAGAAATCAACACATAAAAAATACATGGTCAGCAAATTATAAATCAGGTCACAAAAAATGAGTGCACTAACAATTTTAAGTGAAAGCTACGTGATTCATACAGTGTCAGTTTAAGTGAAATCTTTGTATAGTTTTATAGAATCAACAGAATAAAAGTATTGCATCCCACACTTTAAGCAGACTTTAATAGTTTAAGTGACATTTACGTGTTGTTTTGAAAAAAATTACCAGATTAAAATAATGACAAATCACACAATATGCATAATTTGATAGTTTAAATGAATTATGTGTGTTGTTTTGTAGATTTAACAAACTAAAATACTAACAGATCACATTTTATGTAGATTTTAACTTTTTAAATGCAATCAACACACGATTCAATATGATTAACAAGCCAAACATGTAACATCCCGGTAGGATATTACTTAAAGTAAAATAAAATACAATAGACTAAAATGAAGTAAAATAAATTCCTCATTTATTTATTAAACCATTTCCCAAAAGCGCGGGAAAATTTTAAACTTTAAACATTCACAATAAAATATTAATAGTCAAAATAACATAAACATTAGCATTTACAATTAAAATCCAAATCCATGAAAGTTGTAATCAAATTACATAGAAATTAAATAAAACATTAATAAATTCCCCTCATACCCTGAGCCCACTCTTCGCCACTAAGCATCTCCTGGCCCACTTGAAACATCACCTACTCCCGGATAACAAGTTACACGATCATCGCCATACACAAACAAATAAGGTGAGCTATGCACATATACGTAAATAAATATGAAATAACCCCCAGCCCATTCATAATTATTTATTTGTTTACAAAACACCCTCTTTCCCACACTCATAAACAATATGAGTTCATGCATGTACTCTAAATATGGGATTTCATGTGCTTCCACGACCCTCCTCGCTCGTGGTCCAACCTACAAGCCTATCCCACTTGTAGTCCTGCTTCATGGACCCTCAAGCTCGTTCATCCAAACTCCTCGCTCGGACCCGGACCCGGACCCGCATACCCGCCTTTCCTACTATGAACTCCCTCGCTCATAGCATTCTCAAGTTGAGCATGAAATGAACTCCCTCGCTCACTTATCCCAACAAGAGTACCTTCGGTGAACTAAACAGTTCACGTTCCGCATGCGGTCCACCCATCACGAACTCCTTGCTCGCAACTCAATCCAAGCACATCCCAAATCCTATGGACTTAGTCCTTCAAGCCCAACACCACAAATACAAGCATATACTTCCTATGAATTAGAAAATGACAAGCCAACAACTCAACAACATACACACAAGCATAGAACAACACTGCATTCTCACTTAAGCCAAGGGCTTCGCCTAGACTAGTCCTTCAACCTCGCTTAAGCTAGCCCAACTCGCCTAAGCGAGTATGAAACAATGGCTTCAACACATCACCTCGCTTAGGCGAGCTCTTCTCGCCTGAGCGAGTCATACCTTCGCTGAAAAACACCCAGACTCTCGCCTGGACGAGGATTCCACGTAAACTGCAACATTTTTCGTCGCAACCTCGCTTAAGCGAGCTACTCTCGCCTAGGCGAGAGCATGTGTCGCTCAAAACCAAAACTTCTCGCCTGAGCGAGAAGTCGCGCTCAAAACGTCAAGGTTTCCTCGCGACCTCCCTTAGATGAGTCAATCTCGCCTGAGCGAGAGAACGTGTCGCTCAACCCTCAAACTTGGTCGCCTGGGCGACACCCACGAAATAAAATTAGGGACGAGACTCTGTGAATCTCGCTTGGGCGAGTGTGTCTCGCTTGGGCAAAAATTGCAGAAGTTCTCCCTGTTCAACACGAAAAAACCACCAAAGCCATACCCAACACGCAGTGGCATCAATATTAGACATTCCATATCGCAAACAACCCACATGGACATATTTTTATATCAATTTATAATTTTAGACTCGAGATTCAATCAACCCTAACCATCCAATACCATAAACCCTCCTCCAAAGCATATAAGGCAAAAGAAAAACCTTTGCATGCAACATCCAGCCAACCAATTCTCAATTTGATCACATACACGAAATTCACAATATACAACAATCAACTGAGAAGAGAAAACGCATAATCACAACACATAATTTCATACACACATAGAGACAACTTCCCCTAACCTGGACTTCTTGATTCAAATTGGGAAAAAGATGGATGTTGCTTTGTTCACCATTGTTTTGCTTCAGACTTCCTCCCAATCAGCCCCTCATGCACCCAAATTCACCTCTCACTCTCTAAATTTCGTTCCCCTTTCCAAAACCCAATGACAGCACTGTCCAAAACCCTCTTTTTCCTCAAAATGCCCCTTTTATATGTGTCTTAATTAAAGGTTTAAAGACTAAAACGAAAATAGGCTTTATGGTGGGTTTAATTTCTATTAAAGGATCATTATATAATGGTTTCCATCCCCTGCCCCCTTCAACTAGGTTTACCTTTGCCCTTTCACCTTCCCTCCGAAACTACATTTAGCCAAAAAGAAAGTCTATTTCATATCTAACAAGGTTTGAACCCGTGACTCTCCACTCATAAGGCCAATGCACAACCATTTTGCCAATTCATATTTAGTGATAACCATTACAATCCTATAATTATAATATCACTCACTAGTCACAAATATATTATCAAAATAATAATAAATCAAATACACACAATTGGCATACATAGAACTTGAACCCAAGTCCTCTCACTAAATCAAAGTACACTCAACCACTTGAGCTAGTACTTTTCCACGTCACATTAAACAATATTTAATGTCATAAAGGCTCCTACTACCCACATTTATTAATTAATTAGTTATTTAATTAATTAATTTTCATGGGTCTTACAAAACACGTATCAAGTCACATTTTTCATATCTAGAATGCTAATTTGGTTCTAAGCTTGTTAAACCTATCATGAGCAAGTGGTTTGGTGAACAAATCAGCTAATTGGTTTTCCGTTTTGATAAACATAATTTTACAATCACCTTTTTGTACACGGTCTCTAATGAAATGATGTCTTATTTCAATATGTTGTGTTTTAGAGTGTTGTATTATAATTTTAGTTAGATCAATTGCACTAGTGTTATCACAATACAAAGGTACATTTTCCAACTTCCTACCATAGTCCATAAGTTGATGTTTTAGCCATGTGATTTAAGCACAACCATGACCAGTTGCTATGTATTCCGCCTCAATAGTGGAGAATACCACACAAGCTTTTTTTTTCTATTCGGTGATATCAAGCTTGGGCCAAGTAGGTGACATGTTCCACTTGTACTTTTCCAATCCAATTTGCATTCTGCATATTCAGAATCTGGAAAACCACTAAGAGTTATCTTAGAATCACTTGGATACCATAATCCAACATTTATTGTCCCTTTAAAATACTTGAGAATCCTATTTGTAGCTTTATAGTGTGACTCTTTAGATTTGATTGCTATCTTGCACACAAGCATACACTGAATTTAATGTCTGGCCTACTTGCTGTAGATAGAGCAAAGAGCCAATCAACCTTCTATATTTGGTTGAATCTACTTGCTGCCCAGCCTCATCTGAATCCATAAGAAAATTTGTGGAAATTGGAGTGGCAACTTCTTTGCAATGCTCCATTTTGAACTTTTTCAGCTGATCAAAACAATATTTTGATTGGCTTAAAAAAGTCCCTTGCTCGAGTTGCTTGACTTGCAACCCTAGGAAGTAGGTTAGCTTACCCATCATAGACATTTCAAATTCACCATGCATAGCTACAACAAAATCTTCACACAGAGTTATTATTTGAACCAAAGATAATATCATCAACATATACTTGAACAAATATAAATGGATACCCACGGATAACGGGTACATGTATTTTTTATACCCGCGTGTTAACAGGGCAGGTATCATAGTATTAGTATATGTGGATACCCATACCCCTATACTCTAATTTAAATGAAAATAAAACATGATTAAAATATTAACATATTGATTTTGAAATAGTTACTTTTTTATCAATTATTTAAAAAAAAATCATTTATTTGTAAATTGTCATTCAACACTATTTGAATTCGTTATTTTGACTTTGTTTGAAATTTATGAATGTTATATATTGTATTTTATTTGAATTTTACGATTAAAATATGTTGTTAAATATTTATTTTTATTTTTTTGTAAATACCTGCGGGTACCCGTGGATATTAAAAGAATATGTGGGTATCTGCATAACGGATACTCGCACAGATATGGGTACAAGTACAAGGCAGATATTTATTCAACGGATAGGGTATGGAGGAGCTACTACCTGTACCCTACCTGCCCCGTTGATATCCCTATTCATACCACTATTGTGGTGCTTGTTCAAACCATACAAAGCCTTTTTCAATTTGAAAACATGATTAGGATAGAGGTGATCTTCAAAGCCAGAAGGTTGTGATACATATACACTTTTTCATTTAAAAAACCATTCAAGAATACACTTTTCATATCTATTTGAGAAAGTTTAAAATTACATATGCAAGCATATGCCAATAGTAATATCACAACTTCTAGCCTACTATAGGTGCATATGTTTAATCAAAATCAATGTCTTCCTCTTGACTACACCCTTTAGAAACTAACCTAGCTTTGTTTCTAACTAAGTTACCATCTTCATCCAATTTATTTCTAAACACCTATTTAGTTCCAATTATATTCATGTCATCACTTCTAGGAACTAGAGACCACATATCATTTTTTGTGAATTGATTTAGTCCATATTGCATAGCAATAACCCAATTACTATCACTTAAAGCATCCTTCACATTCTTAGGTTCAATTTAAAACATAAATGCAACATGTTCACAATAAGTAAGCTTGCATCTAGTAGATACTCCCTGATTAATATCACTACTGATGTTGTCTTTTGATAGCTCTTTAGGTTCAATCCACTCCTTGGGTAAGTTGTGAACTGTTGTTTTAGTCGATTGTCTTTCCTTTTCATCTAATTCATTTAATGCACCAGATTATTTTTCTAAGAGTATATCTTCATCATTTGCATTCTTTACCACTTGATCTTGCAGTTTAAGGTTAGTTTCATTAAATACCACATGCATAGACTCTTCAACAATCATTAACCTTTTATTATATACCCTATATGCGTGACTATTTATAGCATAGCCAAGAAATATACCTTCATCAGCTTTAGCATCAAACTTGCCAAGTTGTTCTTTGCCATTATTTGAAATGAAGCATTTACAACGAAACACTTTTAGATGATTTAAAACAGTTCTACCTTTGAAAATCTCATAACGGGTTTTCTTTAAAATAGGTTTAATTAACTCACGATTTAAACCATAGCTAAGTTGTGTTGACTGCATAAGCCCAAAAGTACTTTGGTAATGAAGTTTCATTTAACATGGTCCAAACAAGTTCCTCAAGGGATATATTTTTTTCTTTCAACCACTTCATTTTGTTGTGGAGTTCTAGGAGATGAAAAGTTATGTTTACTACCATGTTTTTCACAAAAAATGTTCAAACTTTTTATTTTGAAACTCTCCACTATGATCACTTCTTAAAGAAACAATTTTAGAACTCTTTTCATTTTCCAAAACCTTGGCAAGCTTCTTAAAAGCATGAAATGTATCATTTTGGCAGCTAAAAATAATGTCCATGTGAATCTAGAATAATCATCAGCTATTACTAATGCATAGAAGTTTCCACTAATACTCATGGTTCGTTAACAAATAGATCCATGTGAAGCAATTCCAAAGGCCTTTTAGTTGAATAACACTTTTTAGGTTTGAAAAAAAACTTGGTTTGCGTTCCCTTTTGGCATGCTTCACATACTCTATCCTTATCAATTTTGAGTTTTGGTAAACCTTCAAACAATTGTTTTCTATTTAGTTGATTCAAATGATGCATATGAATGTGACAAAGCCTTATAACCATGTATCATCATGTTTTGTAAGAAGACAATGTATGTTATTTGATGCATGATGCAAATTAAGCAAGTAAATGTTATTGACTCTTTTTCCTACTAACACTATGCCACCACATGCATAAAAAATGAAACAATGAATAGGTTCAAACACTACTTTATAACCCTGATCACAAAGTTGGCTTATACTTACCAAGTTATGCTTCAATCCTTCACAAAGTTGGCTTATGACAACAATTATGTTAGCTCCACTATGCAATTCTTCAAAGTCATGCAACAATTGATTATAATCGTTCTTGTGTTTTGATGATAGAGAACTTACTTAATTAAGTGTATTTATAATACTTTTGGGCCGCCTTGGACACGTGTGATAAAAAAAGTAATGTGATATTAACCAATATTAGTGAAATAACAACTTACTTTGAATAAATTACAACAATAATCATAATGTGACATCTTACCTAATATACCAAATATCCTGTAAATATTTATCTAGTGGAGATGAGACTAATTGGACTGTATTATTTATCTTCATCTAGTGGGTCAATATCAGGTTTAAAGAGAGGGGGTTTCATTGGGGAGAACAACACCAATGAGGTCAATGTGGGACTTAATCCAAAACCTTAAGGCAATGAGTATCCAGCGGAAGCATTACACCACTCTCAACCCAAAACCTTAAGGCAATGAATTTATGGGTCTTTATTCTTATATAGTGCTCTACTTTCTCATTTCTGGTCAATGTGGGACTTAGACTCATACTTGGATTTCTAACAATATATATATATATATATATATATATATATATATATATATATATATATTAATTTAAAAAATACTTGATTTTATATTTGAAAGATAAGATGAAAATATGATTATTTTAGTTTAAAATAACGAGATTACATAAAGGATAAAATAATTAAAAAATATATATGTAAACGTAAATGGAGAATCTTTATATATATTTTGCATAGGATGTAATTTTATTGACAACCATTAAATACAACTTTCAATTTAAGAAAATAAAATCAATGTAATTGAATGGATAATCTCTTAACGTATAAAATCAATTTCAACGTTACAAAAACTATAAAAGTTCGCAACAATTATACAATTCTTATAAAATAATTAATGAATATTGCGGTCACGGAGGGTAGTGATTAAAGTAAATATGATTTATTTTATTATGGAGTTTTCAGTAAAATCTATCATACATTACGAAATTGTTTTTAATAAATTAATTAAGAATAAAAAATTAATTTGTAGCTAACAATGATCAAATCTATTTTTTGAATAAGAAGCAAATCAAACATACATCATAAAAAAAAACAGTCTACACAAAGCTGCATTGCATCATTTGCATGAAGAAATACGAGTCCTGCGGAGAAGAGGGGATGATGTTTTGTGAATTAAGCAACGGTAAAATAAGTGTTTTATAAAAATACTAAGATAAAATAAAAATAATAACATCTTAAAATTATATTAATTATATGCTATTTTGAGGTGACATAAAAAAAATATGTAAGATTAAATATATTTATAAATTAAATAAATAAATTATTAGTGAAATACATTTGAAGAAAAAATATAAAATAATTTAACCGTATCTAGCACTTAAAAAGGTAGAGTATTACACTAATAATTTTGAAAATTCCATCTAGATAGATAGATGATGTATCCATAAAATAATACTACTATATAGAGAGAGACGTGTGTGCATGTGATATTTTGGTGTTTAGAACTTTTTTACATATTTACTTTTATGTTATAAATATTGTAATAATTGGTTTTTAAATATGGTAACTGTTTTTTGTTTTTGTTATTGATAATAAAATTGTGGATACTGGGGATCTGAGTTTATTGGTTGTATAAACTTCTCCACTATTAGTGGTTCCCTACCAACTTTATTCCAACCGTTTTTCGTACCTTCATATATTTCAGGCCCACATTCACCGTGTCACACACTGTTTCCTTATCTCAAATTCAGCAGCAAGTAATTTCTTACACATAACAAACCTCTGAATTAAAAACTGTCAGACAGAATTATCCTCAGAGCATAGCCAAGAGAGCTCTAAATTTGTCACAACTTGGAAGTGTGTCAATCAAGTTGGGGACATCACTGTGTTTGTGATTTAGAGGTTGATAATGTCTGCTGCTGTTTCCGCAACCAAGGATGTTCCCTTCAATTCTCAGTTGGAGGAAGACCTTAAAAACAAAGGAACCAAAAACAAGGTTGTCGGTGAAGCAGACCGTGTTCCTTACACTGAGGATGCTGAAGGAACCGAGTCAGAGGCAGAGGAAGACCCCAACTTGAAATTGGATCTTGGCCCTCTGTTTTCCCTCAAAGAACAGATTGAGAAAGACAAAGTAACATCCTTTCTCCAAATGTCTCTTCATTAGTTTGTTATGCTTCCAACTGTTCATTGGTGAAAGCTGTTCAATAATTCCACAATTTTCCTTTTTGTTTTTCTAAGGATGATGAAAGTTTGAGAAAATGGAAGGAACAGCTTCTGGGAAGTATTGATGTGTCTGCTGTTGGAGGTACTTCCCTTTTCATTTTGAGATGATGTGACATTAATTGTGCATCTTTATTGAAAACTCTTGTTGAAGGTTGTTCTCTTCCTCCAATTTAATTTCTTTGATAAGTGCTCTCCTTTTTTTTTTATTCACAAGATAATGATTTTGCTTAGCTCAATCTCTTGAATCAACTTGTTTTATGACAATTTTTGGTGAAAAGTGTTGGTCCTTGGTAGACAAAATCCTAGGATGGTTTAATTTGACCTTTTGTAACAAAGTCCTACTGTAATTCAGAGAACAAAGAACCAGAAGCGAAGATAGTGAGCCTCACCATAATATGCCCAGGGAGGCCTGACCTCATTCTACCAATTCCATTTACTTCTGATGCTAAGAAGAGTATCTTCATTCTCAAGGAAGGAAGTCAATACCGCTTGAAATTCTCCTTCACTGTCTCCAACAACATTGTTTCCGGCCTCAAATACTCCAATGTTGTTTGGAAAACTGGGGTTAGAGGTGAGACATAGATCCTCTTTCGTGTCTTGTTGTAGAGTAATTAAACATCTATGTCTTGAAATTATCTTAATGGCTTTCATGAATTAATTGAAACAGTGGACAACACCAAAAAAATGTTGGGAACTTACAGCCCAAGGCAGGAACCATATACGTATGAATTGGAAGAAGAAACTACCCCTTCAGGGTTATTCGCTAGGGGAACCTATTCAGCGAGAACCAAGGTAAAATTCAAACTACTTCAGTTTTTTGTTGGAAGAACCAATTACTAATTTTCTTTTTCTGTTTCAGTTTGTAGATGATGATCGCAAATGCTACTTGGACACAAGTTACTACTTTGAAATTCAGAAGAGTTGGCCTACAACCATTTAAGATTGAAGAGTAATTTTATTGGTGGATTTTCTTTCTTTTGTCATGTTGTATCTTTCTGGCAATCGTGATAGTGTAGTTGTGCACATGCAATGGTGCAAATCCTATCTTTCTATTTTGTATGGTTCCTTTTTCCATTCTAAAAGCTAGAATTCACATAAAAGGAAATGCTAGTGAAAATCACAGTGATTCCTCCTAAGATCTGTCTGAGTTAATTGTTTACAAGTGTCTGAGGTGTGAAGGAATGGGGTGGAAATGGACCCCATGTGGATAAAGGAACAGAAATCAACAAATATCTTCAACTACTGCTTCTTCTTTCTCAAAAGCTCCATCAATTCTTTCATGGTCCACAAGCTTTTGGCATACCAGGACCACATGCTCATTGCTAACGCTTCAAATTATAAAATATTGGAAAGTAAAGTTTCTATTCACATAATTTACCATAAAGATTGAGGCCATGAAACTAATTTTTATATTCTGTGAAATACTGTCAATAACATTTTTAAAGTGCCTTTCGGATTTATTTTAATATTCCTAACTTTTTGTAAGTTGTTTATCAACTTAAGGCGATTCCAGATTATCTCACCAAAAGTAACTGATCAATTTTTCAAATTAAAATTAATTATAAACGAGCTAATGAATTTGTTTATATCATCAATATCTTTTTGTAAAGACTTGTCTTATTCGTATAGTCAATGATGATTTTTTAGTTACAACATAAATTGTGGATTCCATCAGTTCCATATCGATTACTTGAGTTGTTTTGGTCTAAAGTAATGGTTTTAATACTTTTTTTCCCCCACCAACTATAATTGAAGAAGTAACGCAAAAAATAAATAAATAAATAAATCTAACTCCAAAAAGATATGTGCCTTCCTCAATTCTGTGGGCATGGTTTACAATGTGTTTGCGAAGAGGGAAACCATTTATGAGATTTCCTTCTTAATTTATAGCATTTGGTTAAAAAAAAAGGAGAGAAAGGACTTTTTTTTTTTGAGACTAAACGTTTTAAAAAATCAAGTCAAAATTATTTAAAAGTTTGAGTTGGATGGTGTTGATTGTTGTGATGAAGTAAATAATTATAATTTATCATAATTTAAAAACATATTTTAAAAAATATTATAAATGATTTATTCGAACTTTTAATACTAACCGTTAAGTTATTAAAACGGCTATATCAAAACTATTAATAGTTTATATTGTATACATAAACTCAAAATTTAATAATATTAAGTATTTAAAATTTATTTAAGTACTTTTTAAAATTTAAATATCAATAATCTAGGAGAGTTAATACTTACACCTCATTGTATTTGTATTTGTGCTCCCTCTCTTATAATCTAGGAGAGTTTTTGACAAGTTATTCTAATTATTTTTATCGTAACAAATAACATTAAACTTCAATGAACTAATAATTTTATCTAAGTAAATGGTTAGGACAATAAATGATATACCAAAATATTAGTTATGAGATTATCAACAAATTCATCTAGCCAATTGCATGTACTTTGAGCAAACTGCCAAACACACCAAAGGTAAGAAAGTTTAAAGCTAGACACACTACACTTGTTGGAGATAACCAAACCATCTTTACTCCTGAGAATACTTTTATTAACAGAGCAATAAAGAAACATAAGGATACACAAACGTGGAAACTCTAAATTCGAAAAAAAACCATGAAAGATCATGGTCGTTGTCTAAAGATAATTAGAGAATAATAATATATGAAAATTTATACAATACATAAACAACACTCGCAAACTCTTTGATCCCAAGTACATCCACACTCTCTAGAGAAGGATATTTAACTACACTTCACAACACTCTACTATAAGAGTATAAGAATAGTCAAACATGAGCTCAAAGTGTCGACTTAGGGCAAAAAATACCATGGACTTAGAATACATTATATAGTTACCAACACCTATTTCCTTGTTTATCCTAGATGATGTGGAACTTTACAAGATGCATAATTTTCAATCATACTTAACAAAATCTACCATGATTAAAATAGACGCATCTTCATTGCCTACACCAGTAATCTTACTCCATCATAAAAGAGTATACTCACTTGGAATTAAACTATCGCAAGACTTTTCATACACCTTGCATCAATGCTAATCAATGTTCGTGTATAATTATCGCTAGAAAAGACTCATTCTAGCACTCACATTCTACCACACGCGACCCACAACACCACGACGTGGCATCCCATCTAAGAAGATGAAGCATGAGCGGTTAAGGATTCGAACCGCGTTTCGGTATCAGATGATTTTATTTTTAATTATATTTAATGTACTAAGTAATATCCGCGTAGGGTGTTACATGAGCCATCGTGATGCCACCGTTGTCCATTGCACAATATCATTGGAGCCACCCAAACCAACAACTCAGCTTATCCACCGCGCACACACGTCGTTGGAGCACCAAGTGCATCACCTCGTCAGAAAAAAAAAACAGATCAAACCAAAAAACACTACAAAACCATCGGTCGACGCTCGCTTGAGCATATCAAGCCTCCATCGCACTATGCTTGCACCTCGTTGGATACCTTCAAGATCCACCTTGCTGAAGCATATATGAAACAACATATTCGACGTCCAACAACACCGCATGCACATCACTATGCAGATAAGCTTCATGTAGCTCTCCATTTTGCTGAAAAATGCAAGTAACACTGGAGAAGAGGAAAGTCGCTCCACCACTAACCATGAGCTCTGATATCACTTGTTAGGAAAAATGAAATTTTCTTTATCCCCGAGAATTGCCCTACTAACAGAGAAATAAATAAATAGAAGAATACACAAACATTATAATGTGGAAACTCCAAATCTAGAGAAAAAACCACAGTCGTTGTCTAAAGACAACCAATGAATAACACTATATGAAAATTTATAGAACACATAAACAAAACTCCAATTTCTTTGACCAGAAGTACACCCACACTCTCCAAAACAAGAATTTAACAACACCTCACAACACTCTACTATAAGAGTATATAAGAAAAGTCAAGCACTAACTCAAATGTCGATTTGGAGCAAGAAACATCATGGACTTAGAATCCATTATATAGTCACTAACATTAACACCTTTGCTTATCATAGGTAATATAAAACGTTACAAGATACATAATTTTTAATCATACTCAACAACACCTCACAATACGATAATTCATTTAAACTTGTTAAACTATCTAATGTGAGCAAAGTTGAGTCACATCTTGTTATTAACACAATACAATTAAGTTACAAACTACCTTAGAGTTAAGTTATGCACCCAACCACCTCATGATTCCGTAAACAAAAATGGTTTGCAACTTCATCTCATTCATGCACTTAAATTTTCAGCCAAATGCATGTCAGAACCCTAGTTGTTTAACTTTTCGTACATACCTTTGCTTAGCTTCTTGATACACCTTTTAATCAAATAAATGGAATGTTCATTGTATTTTACATACTTGAAATATGACATTACTTGAATTTTTTGTATAAGATTAAGTGTCTTAAGAATTTGGTACTCTTAAGTTCTTATCTTGAAGTGCTTCTCATATAACGAATCAACAATGTGTTTATCCGATGATTCTTCAAACGTTGTGTCTTTCCCTTTATCTTATCCATTTGTTTTCATTTTACACTTTTATTCTGTATGGTTCCTCTATGGTTTCTTTGGTCAATAATATTGGTTCATTAAAAACAAAACAAACGTAACAATTTTTTTTTATTACAATTATCAGTTATACTTGTAAACAAACAACTAACTACACCTAACAGTATGAAGTATAAATGTATGCTTTGTTTTTCATCATACAATTAAAAGAAAAGTATTGGATCGATACACAATTTTACAATTTTTCAAGAAAGTAAAATACATCAAATTTCTTTCTTTTCAAATTATTTTATTTTTTAAATTTATTTTGGATAAAGTATTTAATTTCAATTATTTTTAGGTAAAGTTTCCAAGGGATACAAAAGCTTTTTTGATATTAAAAATATTTAATAATTCAAAAAAATATAAGTCAATGTTATAGTCTATAGATTGTTTTTTTTTTCGAAGTTCATATAATGTTTTCAGCTAATGTCGACTAGGATTTTTTTCCGATTGATATCAAGCAATATTATTTTCAATTGATGTCAACTATATGCATTTTAACTGTCATCAATCAAAATTATTTTTTCAACTTCGTTAATTAAGGTTTCTCTTACTAACTTTTCAACCGATGCCAACTAGAAAAAATAGTGACCAACATAGACAAAAACAAGGATAAGGTTAGTCAATTTTTTTCACTTTAACATTAGAAAGAAATACTAATAAACTTTTGGACAAAACTTAACATGGTTATGTAAATTGAAAAAATATCCACACAAATATCAACCAAATATTAATCAAGAAATATGTGAACTGAAAAAAATGTACATAACATCCATCGAAAAAATAGTTTTACCAACATAGACCAAGAAAACTATAACTACCAACATTGACCAACATCGAAAAATAAACTTGACCTACATTGATTAAAAAAAAGAACTTTGTTTGACATTCGTCAAAAAAAATAGGTCTAACAAAAAAAAAAGTATGTTTAACATAAGTTGAAAACTACTAATGTTGACAAAAACCTATGACTAAAATAAGTTAAAAAGTAATAATAACATACATTACATTAAAAACAAATACTCAGTAATATCGGTTAAAAAATAATCATGATCAACTTCAGGCTAAAAGAAACTCCAACTAATATTAGTTGAAAAACAATGTTGAGTCGACAACGCTTCGATTTTAACTGAATTGACAATGTCTAAATCAAAACCAAGTTGACATCGCACCTGAGTCCAAGAGAAAATGTGGAGAAAATAAACATAGTTGTGATCGAAGAGTGTAAAAAATTTTAAACTTTTACTCTTTTAGATAAAATTTTAAGTTTTTTAATTACAAGTAATCAAATTATTTTTAAAAAGTTCTAAAATTCTCTACTCCAAAAATATTTACTATAAAATATTTTAAATTTCCTATAAAACTTTTTTTTTTTTCAAAAAAAGAATCATCCAATAACACTTTAGTGATGTGTTGCACAATGTGTTCATAATCTCTTCGTTTTTTTTTTCTGAACCATAAGTATTTTTTTATTGAAAATATAAGTCATATGTGTACTAAAATTTGAATTCAATATCATTAATATTGCTTAGTTATCTAAGATTATAGTGTCAACGGTATAAGTTATTGTAATCTTACAGAAGCTAATTTAGACACAAAGGAATGGTGAGTATAAAACGTTTGGAAGCTCGAATCTTGATTTAATAATGGTAAACAGGATACTTTTCTTTCTAAAGTGATGTTTATTCATAGGTTGTTATATTCAATTTTCTTTTTTTCAGAATACTTTGATTGAACTTTCTAAGTATGAACAGCCACCTTTCCTTTTTTTTTTTTTTTTTATCATTATTCCGTCTCCACTTGTTTCTCGCTATATGGTATAGAACATTTTGGTCAATGGTGAATGTGGTAAAATTAGCCGCTTTTTGCGAAAGATGTTTTGAAAATAAAAGATATGGCTTTGACCATTTTGTTTGTCAATTGGGTCCTGCAATTTGGAAAGTTGTTCAAACAAAGAGGACCGCTGTTTCTCTTATTAGCTTTTTCAGTTAATTTGGTTCATTATAGTTCGGACGCAACGCAATCAGTGGACATCCCATCAAGATTCCTTTCTTTCCAAGTGAAGTTCCATTATTACAATTATAATTATCACAACATATGAGAAATTATAGTTGACTACTAATCAATAAAAGAAACTAAAAAGATAGAGATAGTTTTTTTTTTTTCACTTTTCAGGCATCTATTAGTAGCTTAGAGTCTCACGCATAGGGTTAGAGTTCCTATATTGATCCTATTTATAACGAAGAGACTATATAATTAGAGTAAAAAAATATATTATGTTTGAAATTCTTTTTATGGTTTTGTCTTTAAAATATATTTGAAGGGTTGAGGAATGAAAGTATATTAAAATTGCATTTGGTTTTGACTCAAAAATGGTGTCATGTGTTTTGGTCATTGGAGAATTGATTTAGCTTAATCAATTCTTTGCCGTAAACAATAATTAGTTTTTTCTTGTGTTTAATGAGAGACAACTAATTATTACTTCTGTGTCAAATAATTGATTAAGCTGAAATAAATTTTTCAGCACATAACATCATTTAGGAGGCAAAACCAAGTACAATTCTAATATAGGATAATGATATTTTGATCCACTTTTTTTGACCTACTTTTAACCCATCACTCTAATCATCATTAGATAATCTATTTTGAATTTTTTTTAATGATGTGATATGGTGATCTAATGATGATTAAAATGGTGAGTTAAAAATTGGACCAATATATATATATATATATATATATATATATATATATATATATATATATATATATATATATATATATAT
>Ga0209589_1005208_pt1 | contig 22122 bp, 11 predicted proteins | sample CowpeawhiteBW_FD_187525 | JGI IMG/M metagenome (GOLD analysis project Ga0209589, IMG submission 187525) | Root nodule microbial communities of legume samples collected from California USA - Cow pea white BW (SPAdes) (version 2) | ecosystem: Host-associated > Plants > Roots > Nodule | place: USA... | reverse complement strand
TTTTAAAGTCTTTTTTTTTTTTTTTTATTATTATTATTTCACATGATGTTTCTCCTCATCTACTGTACCAGATAATAATCTTACTATATTATGATTATAATTGACGTAATGAATTTATACAAACTTTAACAATCACACCCATGCTTTAATTATAATTTTATGTATGTCATTAGATGGAAACTTAAACAATAAAAACAAATCGTTAAATAAAAAAGTAATATGTAGTGGCATTTCGATATTATATTTTTCAAAATGCTCAGTATTTTGTTATTTCGAAAATTATAACAATTTAACTTTTAGTTAATACTAATGTGAATCTTTACATCATCAACTATTTTAAGAATAATATTTAAAATAAATAGTTTTACATTCATGACCTTTATAATTAAACATTGATAAAAAACATTGACTTATAGACGCCTTCCAATTAAATTTAACAAAGGATGAAATGCTTGTGAAGCATTTTTTTTTTTAAGTTTTATAGTGTGTTTGGATGAAATGGTATAATAGTAATTAATTTATTTGGAAAATTTGAATTTCTTTTAAAGAAAATAATGTGTTTGGATAAAAAATTGAAATTTCTCAAAATTGTGGAATTGGTAATTGGTTAGAGAATAAAAAAAGTATGATCCAAAAAGTTGAGTCGAGTTGAATAGAAGGTTGAGACGAGTTGTTTCGAGTAAAAGGTTGTGTCGGGCCGACCCGAACTTAAGGTTTGAGTTAGGCCGAAAATCGAACTAGTTCAAAGATCAGGTCGAGTCGAGCCATTAAGTTGGGACGACCCGTATCGAAGGTTGAGTTAGGTCATCTCGGACTAAAAGTCAACTTTAACCAAAAAGTTGAATTAAGTTAGGTTAGATTCAAAGATAAAATTGAGTTTGGTATAAAATATAAATTAAATTATTTTATCCAAAAAAAATTAAAAATTAAAAAATTTCAATTACTTAATCCAAATTAATTATTTAAAAAATAAAAAAATTAATTATAAGTAATTAAATTATTAAGTATTTCAATTTTTTTAAATCGGAAAATTTCTCATTGAAATACAATATTAAAGCTTTAAATTTTCTGAAAAGCTTTAAACTCGAGGGGTCCAATGCAATTAATATTAGAGATTTATCGAAAAAACTAAATTAGACTGAATTCCGTTGGAAACGTTATATAATAGTTTTAAAAACTAAAAAGAATATAATATTTGAAGTAAAATTATAATTATTGTTGTTGTTATTTTCATCTTATCCCTTTCCCCTTTCCACATGGATCACCCATTTGAAGTGAATGTTTGTGATAACATTTAATATCTATTTTTAGATTAAAGATTTAATATTAGTTTGAATTGTAGGTGGTCGTGGTCTAACAGTGGAAGACCGAAATAATTAGGAGAGTGAATGAGTGATGTCGTGAAAAGAAAAGGAATGATATATGCCAAATGTCACACACTCCCATTCAAACAAACTGTTCCTATCAATAACAAAATCCAAGAACCAACATTTTTGCAAATTAACTCTGCTCTGTGCTCTATACCCCTCAATGCGATGTGCACTCTCTTTACACATCTAAATTACAACTTCACCATTTTTCAAAATTACACCTTTTTTACTGCTTCAAATAACATATGTATAAACACGAATGATTAGTAACATGTTGTTTTTGTTTAAAACAGTAGTTGTTACAGGTTGTGTCCATAAAATAATAGCAGTAGTAGGTAAAACTGAGTCCAGCTTTTGGCCTTTGGGTGGCTTTATAGTCAACCATTACCAGCCCCCTTAACCATTTTTTGACTTCAACCTTAATCTGCTCACTACAACACTACCAATACACGTTGCCATTAACTCAACCCAACCTCTTCACATCACAAAAATTCAATTTTTATATCATATTTTTGAAAAATATAACAACACTTATTCAAACCGTAAGAAATCTATGAATATTTTCCGGTAAATTTTGATTATTTAAATATAGTTGTGTGATGTAGCTGTGTATATATATATAAAAAAAAATGTGGATATATAATGTAGACATGCATATGCATAGATTATTAGTTAGTAAGTTAAAGCACATAGCAATCCACTTTTCTTGCTTTTGTTTCCACAATCATAAATAGCTTCTTCTTGCATCAACTTGGTGAGTTCCTTACGTAAATTCTCTCGGAAGCAACCCTTACCATAACAAAAAACTTCTCTTCCACGCACGCACCATGCCAAACCCAACCATGCATCATCTCCTTCTTCGCTTCCTCTTCCTCTTCTCCGCCCTCGCAACCCCCTCTTCCGCCGCCATCGACACCTTCATCTTCGGCGGTTGCTCCCAGCCCAAGTACACGCCGGGTTCGCCCTACGAGAGCACCGTCAACTCGCTCCTCACCTCGCTCATCAGCTCGGCTTCGTTCGCCAACTACAACAACTTCACCCTTGCCGCCGCCTCCTCCGACACCGTCTACGGCCTCTTCCAGTGCCGCGGCGACCTCAACAACGACCAGTGCTCGCGCTGCGTGGCGCGTGCGGTCACCCAGCTCGGCACGCTCTGCTACGCCTCCTGCGGCGGCGCGTTGCAGCTCGAGGGCTGTTTCGTGAAGTACGACAATGCGACGTTCGTCGGGGTGGAGGACAAGACGGTTGTGACCAAGAAATGTGGGCCGTCCGTTGGGTTGACCTCGGACGCGTTGACTCGGAGGGACGCTGTGCTGGCGTATTTGCAGACTCCCGATGGGACTTCCAAGACGTTCAGAACCAGTGGGTATGGGGATTTTCAGGGTGTGGCGCAGTGCACCGGAGACTTGAGTCCCACCGAGTGCCAGGATTGTCTCTCTGCTGCCATCCAACGGCTCAAAACCGACTGTGGGCCCTCCCCCTGGGCAGAGATGTACCTCGCCAAATGCTACGCGCGCTACTCCCAGGGTGGCTCCCACTCGCGCCCTAATAATAACGGTAGCGTAAAAACTGCTCCACCGCGCGCGGTGGTGTGGTCATCCCTTTCGACTTTCTTTCCTTGTGTGTGACTAATCATTTCTCTAACTTTTCATGTTTTAAAAAAATAAATAATTAATTAAACAAATTGACATTGATTAAACAGTTTTCGAATTTCGTTTATATGATGTTACTTCCCACTTCAAAAAGATGGTACGTAGTTGGGTGTGGAAACTGAAAACTGATCTGGCAAGTGGTAACGTGGATTCAAACTCAATTTACTTCCACACTCTGGATTCTTCTTTTCCTTTTACAAGAGAAAAATGTTTTTTGTGTGTGTGTGTGTTACCGTCAAAATATGTTTGAACAGGGGAATAAGAACAGAGGTAAGACTACGGTTTTTTGTTTGATCGTACATTTTTCTCAGTATTTGTGGGCAACAAGGTGTCTATTGTTTGGTTCATTGGTATTAGTTTTTGTCCTAGATCGGAAATTTCCATTGCGTGTAGATTTTGTGTACGAGGGATGGGTTCAGTAGATTACTCGCGTAACAGTTAACTCTGAGCTGATTATTTATCGAAAATTATGTGATTGTCATCATTTCCTCTTTCTAGAACGTATATATGTATCTGAATTTTCTATGTGCTTCACTGCTGCAGTGCTCCTTTTTATAATCTTTATCGAAAGTTATTCTTTAGGCTCTGCAAACGAGGAGAATAAATGATAATTGATACTGGGAATATAAAAGGGAAAAAGTAGATGTGCAAATTTTTGCTTGGTCTACCATGATTTACCACTATTTTAGCAATTTTCTTACTTAATATGAACAATGTAGATGACAGCAACCACAACGATGATGAGATTGAGAAGACACTCGCTATACTAATTGGACTCATTGCCGGGGTTGCTCTGATCATCGTTTTCCTTTCTTTCTTGTCCAAAGTGTGCGAAAAGCAGAAAGGTACGCTTCATATGCATCTAACTCTGTTTTCTTCAAGTGTTTAATTTATCTCTTTATCTGAATTATGCAGGTGGTAAATAAAGAACATAATATGTGCACAGTACTGGGATTGGATTCAACTTTTGCCCTTGCTTTATCTTTCGGTAGTCTCAAATTTCCCTTTTGTAATCAATCCATCTTATTCTTATCTTCTAAGTTTTCTGCTTAGTTCCTTTTATAAAGAAAATACCAGTGAAGGTATAGATAGAAAGATGTTATGGAAAAGTTGTTCCATGAAACAAGTTACACAATGGGTTGCAATAAGGAGAAAAGGCTCAAAGATTCCACTCTCTGTGACCATTCGTTTTCTTGTCTAGTGTCCACCAACGTGTACAAATACTGAAACGCTTTAGCGAAAACTGCAGCATGCATGCTTTGTTATATAGGCTTTTGAAGGGTATAATCAGAGTTTTTCTCTTACTTTTCATGTTAATCACCACCAAGAGCCTTACTTTCGATCCCAAAAGTTAGAATAAGAAAGGTTTCATGAAATTTCTGTCAAATCATTTGCTCCTACTCGTGCAGGTGTTAATTTATGATTTCTGTTTCATCTTTCAATAAATATAGAACCAGATGAGAAAGTAGATGTACACCTTTTTCTTTATCGATCGAGAGTTATTGTAATGATTAGTTTCACTGATGGTTACTTACTTTTTCCTATCTAACTTCATCAAATATTGTGATGATGGCCGAAAAATATACCCTGCAACTATTTTCATGTGATACGTTTTTCTGATAAAGGAAGTACCATCATCACTCTATTATTTTACAGTAAGAAATGGACCATTGTGGCATTAATTTAAGAGAAGGGAGGATTAGATATTTATTATAAGGTACTAATAATTAGAGAAGCAAACAATGTTGATGAAATTGCTCCGGATTCTTCGTTCTTCTCTTCCCATCTTGGTCTAACTCCTTCTCCATCATCGATTGCTTTTGAAAAAGGAACTTATTTTTGTCCTAGTATATGCAATTCTTGGCTCCACTTAACATCATTACTTACTTTACTAACCCTTTTACTAATCTTAATTATGGAAACATTCCTTGTCTCTCTTTTCTTAAGCAGAATATTGGACCCACGACACCATACGTGACAAAGGTTATAAAACCCTGTCGTGTTCATTGTATTTTACATTAAGGAAGTAGGCTCATAAAAATAAGAAAAAACAGGAGGATGATTATAAAATTTTAAACTCAACTACTAATTTTGTATCTTAATATTGCACAAATAATAAATCTTGTGAAGATAGACTTTAAGTCATAGTTCTGATACCATGTTATGAAGTGCATTTTAAGTTTAACTCAATACTCACAAAACTGATAGACTTTAATTCGTGATTCTAATATCATGTTATGAGGTGAATTTTAAATCTAACTCAATTCCACAAAATTGACTTGTAAGATGAGATTTACCCTAATTAGTCAATGTGAGATTTCCCATAAAAAGAGAGTAATTATTTAGATAAAGAAAAAGTGTAAATGGTTGTGACCGAAATGACCTATACATCCTATGGTTATCGAGATGAATGCAGCCACGTCAACTACTTTAGTTAATAGTTTAGCCATGAATTTGAAATAATATATTTAGTTTAATCAGTTGTTGCTATGCTTTTCAATTAATTGAGTAGTAGTTAAAAAGGTAATGAAAAAAAATAAAAGTAACAGTAGATGAGAAGATAAGGGAAATGAAATAGACGAAGAAAGTAGCAAAAGTGATTGTAGCATTATAATTTGCATAGCGAACTACGGAACAACTAGTTTTGGCTTGTTGCACCTTTGAAAAAGGATATTGAAAAAGGCGTGTAAAGCAACGGTGGCTTACACTTGCTTCTTCGTTTTTGCAAAATGTCGTTATTGGAAAAGGTAAGATTCTACTTTTGATTACTTCCTATCTCATTTCAAGAGTAGAACACGAAGCTTCTTATTAAGTCTTTTTCGATAATAGTCATGCCTAAATGGAAAGGCCTATAAGTTATACTGTTTCCTTAATTTAAAATTATTTATTACTTTCTTTTAAATATTGTGACAATTATATATTTATTTATTAATTTTAGCGCAGAAGAAAGATTTGGGGATTGATCATGACCTAGGGTAAAAGTAAAATTTGAGGGTAATGTCTCAATGTAATGAATGCTCAAAGTCTCAAGGCGTTTACTTCGTGCACTCCCATAATACTTTCATGCACCCCTCAAACTTTCATTCGGCCTTCAAAGAAGTGACTTGTGGATTAAATTCTCCAGAACAAGATTTTGTAGAACAAATTTTTTAAAATATGATTTCTGAAACATAAATTTTGGAACGTATGAATGTATTTTAGAACAAGTTTATTACATAAGTTTTCAAAAGAAAAAAACTTTCCAGAACTCATAAAATACTTTCTTGAATGAGTTTTCCAGAATATCCATTCATGGATTGTGTTTCAAAAAGAGTTCTTTTGAAACACGTAAAATATTTTATGGTAAAAGCTTTTCGAAACAAGTTTTTTTTTCTCTCTTTTTCTTCCTCTGGAGCATTCTCCATCTCTTCTTCTTCCTCCTCAGTGCAGTGGTGGTATAGTGTAGTAAAGTGATGAAGAGTGTTTGAATCTTTTCCTAGTGGGGGTGCAGTTAATAATTTTAAGGATGGATGAAGCAATAGACGAATCTGAATTACACAGCTTTAGTAGTTACTAAAACATCAGCCCAACTTATTTCCGGACAGAGTGATCCATAATTAGAAATTGAATTACCCAATTTAAAAGAAAAACACACTTCATAAAGATAGGGAGTATAAGGAGAAAACACGGGGTGCAGTTAGTAAAAGACAAGGCCTCAGTGATTTATGGGTTGGGGAAGAAGTGGGTTACTTAGCGGAGGGTGGTGTGTGACGTGTGGAGCACGTGTCTGCAGGGAGTTGAATGTGAATGCGAAACGGTGGGCTATAAAAGGCTTAATTTGCGTGTCTGTCCGTGGAAGAAGCACCTCTTTCATTGTAATTGTAAAGGAAGAAAGAAGAAAGAAGAAGAAGAAGCATCATCGGAAGCTGAGATCTAATCTAATGGCGCTAGAGTGGGTTGTGCTGGGCTACGCCGCCGCCGCAGAGGCCATAATGGTCATTCTCCTCACGATCCCCGGCCTCGACGCCCTCCGCAAGGGTCTGATCGCGGTCACCCGCAACCTGCTGAAGCCGTTCCTCTCGGTCGTCCCCTTCTGCCTCTTCCTCCTCATGGACATTTACTGGAAGTACGAGACGCGTCCCAGCTGCGAGGGTGAATCCTGCACCCCCTCCGAACACCTCCGCCACCAGAAATCCATCATGAAGAGTCAGCGCAACGCTCTTCTCATCGCCTCCGCGCTCCTCTTCTACTGGCTCCTCTACTCCGTCACCAACCTCGTCGTCAAGATCGAGCAACTCAACCAGCGCCTCGAGCGCTTGAAGAATCGCGACTGAAGCCACCGCAGATAAGTCCGTTATTCCATCCCTCACAAATATGTCTTCTCTTGTTCTGCCTTCTACTTTTGCGAGGAAGAATTCGTTTACGTCGATTTCTTTTTTATTTCCAAATCCGTGTTTGCACCGTGACAGTTATTGAGTTTATTCTAGTGCTACTCTTTTTTTTCTATGCTACTTCTACTTTCGCCGCCTAGGGTTTCTTTTGGGGATTTTCTTATTTTTCCGCTGCGGGATCCAATCGCGTCTACCTCGTCGCTCTATTGTATTGTAGGAAAGCGTGGCTTCGATTATTCTTCGGTGTTATGTGAAATGCGTGCTTAATTTGATTATGCGCGTTATTATCAATTTTATTGCTGTTTGTTACCATGGGAATTGATGCACGTTGCACGTTACAACACAACTCGTCAATTGGAATGTGACAGAACGAAAATTGTCAAGTTTCAAACCTCAATTTGTTAATTTTTCTCCGACAAAATATGGAGCTGAAGTTGGATTTTGATTGATTGAATTCAGTTAAGTATAAGGAGTTCGACCATCTTGCTATGAAATTCTCTTTTTCAAGTGCGAGAGCTCATAAATTAGGAATGGGATCTCTAACATTGCAATGATTGAACCTCGCATGAACCATAAGAATCGTAGGATTCAGTATACCCAAATTCTATGTAGGCTTCAAGTTTTAACTCTCGAATTTTTATTTTGTAGAAATTTTACGATTGAAGAGGTAATGAGCTATATCCCCACTTTTGAATATACCACTCATTTATCTGCTAAACCAAATTTTGTTCCGGTGCTAGTTTTATTTTAACTCTAAATTCTTTTTTGGTACACTCTATGGTATAAGCTGGTTAATGGTAATTGTTAACATGCATTGTTCTGTTGTGTGCTTGTCCCCATTTTTGACCAAGTGGATATATTCTAATCCTGAAGGTGAGGCAACAAGCAGAATCTTGCTCTGTTAAAGTGCTTTGACCTGTTAACTGTAATGCTCTGCGATCTTCCTTTGCTTTATTTTCTTTAATATATTGCTTTTCCATATCTTTTGTTGTCTTCCGCTAAAAGCTTCTTAAATGCTATACTCAATAATCTAACAATATATCAAATTTGAACAAGTTACGGATGCTTTTGGATTTTTTTTTTTTTATAAACACTTTTAAAGCCTTCTGAGACTAGAAAAAAATAAAGAAATATATATATAAAACGTTGGTTACATAAATATATCGATGTAATGTGCCCGGCAAAGCAATATTATCTAACCTAAAAAATCTGAGGGAGAGATGCCCTTAGTTTTAAGTCGAAGATTTCTTATTTCTTGTTTTGGCGTGAATGGTGTTTGATGGCCATAAGTTTAACACAAGGTAATTGAACCTTTTTATGTTCATTAATTTGTTTCTTGTGAACCAGAGCATGTTCTGGGCTAAAGACTAATCGTTGCAAGCATTAAGATCATTTACAATGATTTACCGTCTCAAACAAAGCATTTAGCTTGTAAAAAAATGTTTTTCAGTTAAATAAAATAAACAAAAGCTTTGTTTACTTTTAGAAGACATATGTGAACAAAAGATAATTGAAAATCATATCCATTAGTTACTAATTTAACTGATTATTCTAGTTTTAAGAAAGTATTTATAACTTTTAATGGCGTAAAATAGAGAAAATACATTTTTTTTATTAATTACAAATAGTAAATTGGGTGGTAATTATTTAATATTATTCGGTTCCCGTTTCAACAAGGTATTTCTATTATTTTTTAAGTTTGACAGTTTAAGAAATGATTAAAATGAATATTTTAAGTTATCAATTTAAACTCAACCATTCTCAATTTTAAGAAAATTTTTCATACTTTTTAAATAATAAGACATAAATTTGATTACCATTATTTTTAAATTTTTGAATTTTGAAGGACGAATTTGTAACATCTTTTAAAATTTTGAGTTTTAATAAAGCAGTTGCAGTAATTTAATATATATATATATATATATATATATATATATATATATATATATATATATATATTGTATTAAATTTAAATTACTATTTCAGTGTCAGTTACTTTTAAAGTTTCAATTAGTAATATGCATGCCGAATATAAAACTTATGAAATTTGATATAAAGTTCATAGAATTTAAACAAACAATTAATTTAAGTATCAGATGCTCCTATTTTAAACTATTTAAATTTGTAATAATTAAACAACTAAAACAGCAAATAATCACTGTCCAAAAAAATCAAATCAGTGAAAAATAAAATAAAAGTATGCATTACACAAGTACTAACTAAATTAACTAATTTCTTCAACGAAGTGAATGAATTAATTATCTATAGAAAACATTTTAGATTGGATAAGTCATAGTAAGTATGTGTAACCATGTCTGAAACAAGTAACATATAATTATTTTAATTGAATGAACACTTTTAATTTCAAGTTCTCTGTCTCCTTTGATTCAAACATACACGTGTTGCAAAGAGGAAAATAAATTTATGTCTAAAAGTCACTTAAACGCGATTATCTTTTATTAAGAGACCCCTGGAACTGAAAAAAATAATAATAATAAAAATAGGGCGAATGTCTGAGAAATTGATGTTTATGAGGTGGCTCAACCTTATTGGACAGTTTCCTCATAAAGTTAACACGGTGTGAAGTCAACCCCAGCTTCTACACATTCTTGTCTTCTGTGTTTTCTTGCAAGGTTCAATTTTTTTGTTTCCCTGTTCGTTCGTTCTTCTTCTTTGTACCCACTAACGTTTGTTCAGTTTCTTGATTAGTTGTGTATCTTTTATATTCGATCTCCCCAAAATTCATCGTCAATTTACGCGATTTCAATCCACTGATCTCTTCTACTAACCCTTCCCTTTGATCTGTTATTGTATTCCACATAGAATTTTGGTTTCAGCCATGGGCGACATGAAAGACAAGGTTAAAGGGTTCATGAAGAAAGTGAACAACCAATTCTCCTCTTCATCATCTGGAAAATTCAAAGGCCAAGGAAGAGTCCTCGGTTCTTCTTCTACACCCGCCGATTCAAATCCTACCTCTCGCCCCATTCCTTCGCTCAACCCTAATTCCAAACCTTCCTCAACCAATCCCAAACCCACTTCACCCAATCCCAAACCCATTTCACCCAATCCCAAACCCTCGCCCCAGAATACGGAGCCCAGTAGAAGCACCGAGAAGCCTCGCAAAGATGGTGATGGGTTTGACCCGTTTGATTCTTTGGTCACTAATTCCAACAGATCGAAAAACGGGTATTCACTGAACGTGTTTGAATGTCCCGTTTGTAAACAACCTTTCGGGTCCGAAGAAGCTGTGTCTGAACACGTGGATGATTGTTTGAGTAACCTTGTTCAGCGTGAGCCTATAGGTGATGATGGAAACGGGGTTTCAGAGAGTGAGATTGGGTCTAACACTGATGGTGAATTGGAGGTTTGTGTTGGGACTTACGTTTCAGGGAATCCATCTGAGGGATCGGTTGATATTATTCTCAAACTGTTGAGGAATATTGGTAGGGAACCTGAGAATGTGAAGTTTAGGAGGATCAGGATGAATAATCCCAAGATAAAAGAGGCTGTTGGTGACGTTGCAGGGGGAGTTGAGTTGCTCAGTTTTCTGGGGTTTGAACTCAGGGAGGAGAATGAAGAGACATGGGCAGTGATGGAGGTTCCCACAGAGGAGCAAATAAAATTCATCAAGAAGGCAATTACGTTACTGGAATCACAACTTGTGCAGCAAGCACCTCCAAAGAGAGAGGATTCAGCGTCTGCAAATTCTGCGCAGACGAGTGTGAAGGTTGAGCGAAAGCCAGTCGACAGACAGGTAAAAATGTGTTGATAATGCTTCTGAAACGGCGCTATGGAGAAACTAAGTCCATTATCTGATCCTCATTTGCTTTTAACAGAGTGTATTGCATTAAAGTCTAGACATTATCCGTTTTTTTGATATGTTTTCAATTCGTATTCTGGCTGGAAACTGTACTTGGGAATAGAATATGTTGAGGATCTAGAAAGCCGCTGTTTGGTTTTAATGTCATTAACTGGATTAGGAACATCAAACAGCAGAGTTAAGAAAAGGATATGAAGCGTGTAATGTCATTAACTAATCATTTGTATTGAATTTGGTCTCCAACTATAACTTTCATGCATAAAGTTGTAACCTAAGATTTCTTTGTTATCCTCATGTCTTTGCTTGTGTTTCTGGACGTAAAAGTTACGGCCTTAGGGAATTGCATGTTGTTTTAAGCTGATGGATATTCTGAAAATTAGGGTTGATAACTTATCTGCCGGTTTAATTAATTTTTATCATTTGAGGTTGATAGAGTAAGCAGAAGGCAGAGAACAATAATCCAGAGTCTTCGTTAAAAAAATTCATTTCACAATAGGAAAAGGATAAGCAAAACTACTAAATTGGGCAAGCTATTATAATGGTGCCCAAGTTTAAACACCCCCAGAGAAACCCTTCCTAATACAATAATTCAAAAACGAAAAATCGTGTACGATGTTTAAATATTTTACTTTTTGAGTTTGTCTCTATTGTTTTTCGAAACTGACTGCATCAGTTTTGATTTATGCAAGGTTGAAATTTACCTTGTGTATATCTTGCATGCTATATTTTTAATTTGACTCAAGTCAGGCATGGACAAATAGGATCCAAAATGTTATTTGTGAAGCCTCATAGAACTTTAATTTTTTTCATTTTCTCCAAGCTAATATAGCTTTTGGAGTGCCTGCAATAAACTGCTGACTTGAATGCCAGTAATTTTCAGTCCTTGTTTTAGTTTTCTATTTGCTTACTTAAAGAGGAAAGGCAGAGAGACAGAAAACCCTAATTTAAAGAAGGATATACTTTGTTAATTTCTGGCATATATAAATCAGTTGCAGAATCTGTTAACTGTGTGTGAATTCTACGTATTGTTCAAGTACTTCCATATGTGCATTAGTTATTATTCTGCAAAGCTCTATTTATGGACCATCACTTTCTTGTTAGTTTGGCGCTTTAGGACTTTTAACAATGGTGTAATCGTAATGGACTAATTTTATATTGAATATGCTGTTTTTTCCCATTTAAAATGGCTCTTATAGGTGAAGGTCTTCTTTGCTGTTCCTGAAAGTGTTGCAGCTAAAATTGTGCTACCAGATTCCTTCTATAGCCTTTCATCTGAAGAGGTGAGAAGAGAAGCTGAGTTAAGGAGAAAAAAGATTGCAGATTCTCAGCTTTTAATCCCCAAGTCACTTAGAGAAAAACAAGCAAAAGCTTCCAGGAAGAGATACACAAAAACTATTATCAGAGTTCAATTTCCCGATGGAGTTGTACTTCAAGCTCTATTTGCTCCATGGGAAGCAACCACTGCTCTCTACGAGGTTTGTCCTTTGCTTACTTGATTTGTTCAATTTTTTTCACGTGTTTTGACCTAGACTTTTTTTGTGCATGTATCAAGTTAACTTTACTTCTGGTTCTAAGTGATTCACACTGGTATCTTAGATAGATGTCACTTAACTGCTCGACATGAAACATTTAGATAGATGTCACGTTACTGTCGGCAAGAAACTTTTCTTAGAAACTGCGAACCTTTTTTTGCTATGTCATGTGTAACTTTATTGCTTCTAATTGAGCATTCTGACAATCATAACCAGTAATCTAATTTGGAGCTCTGTTTTCAACTCAACTTTGAAAATTGTTAGTTGCAACGCAGGAGTCTCCCGGTCAACATTTTGAAATTTACAATTAGATGATTACAATGTTATGTTATGTCTCACTGATACAATACTATAGCAAAATAATAGTAATCTAATTTAGAGCTCTCTTTTGAACTCAACCATGGAAATTATTCATTGGAAGTACAAGGTTCATTAATGCATATTATAGCGAAACACAGGTAATGTATTTTTGATATTTGTGTTTGCACTCAATCATGGAATTTATTCATTGCAATAAAAAAGTTCTCCGCTTCCTATTTTGCAAGTGATGGGCTAGCAGTAAGCTAGGATTTGTTCCTCTCCATGCAAGAGGACGCACACCTTAACTTAAAAGCTTAAAAGAGCTAACGTGTTTTAGTTACAATTAGATGTTTACGATTGCAATTTAAACACACGTCTCTCTAATTGGATAACCTGGCCTATTTTTCATTGGTAGGTAAACGCTTGTTGCACATTTTGAATGGATTTTGACCATTTGTTCTGTTTTCGTTCCCCAGATGTTTTGTCTTTCTGTTTATTTTAAGTCAGCAACTGAGAATTTTCTATTTTGACATGTAATAGTTTGTCAGCTCAGCACTAAAAGAACCAGGTTTGGAATTTGAGCTAATGCACCCTGTAGTTGTCCAACGGCGTGTGATCCCTCATTTTCCAAAAGCAGGGGAAAATCCTAAAACTATAGAGGAAGAGGACCTGGTACCTTCAGCTCTAATTAAGTTCAAGCCATTGGAAACAGATTCTGTTGTTTTCACAGGTCTCAAAAACGAATTGCTTGAAATCAGTGAACCACTTGTTAATAGTTAAGCAATTAGTTTTGTATGAACAATATTCTTGTTCTTTCCAGGGTTCTTTTAATTGGCGTGGACATATATACAAATTTTTATACTCATTTTTAGTTGACAATTTTCTATTAAACTGTCATACTTTGATATATCTCAGTACAAATAAATCACTGTGATGAAGCAATTCATGAGGCATTACTGCCAAACTGGGTCTAAGTGGTGGATAATTATAGAGTCTTCCCGTGCTTTAATGTCGATTAATCTCTGTATTTGTGAGTTGGTCTCTATGTTCTCGATTGTTTTTACTGTTCTGATAATGATAATGTTAGTTCAGGACCCAAATACAATATCTTTTTTTGTCTGCATCCATCAATAATTGGGAGTGAGACAGTCCCAGAATACAACATCTGTTTTTGCTCTGTTTTATCCCTCTTTTCTTCTTTTTTGCATCAGCAGACAAACACATCAACGCCCATACATGCATCCACCACTGTTCAATTCTTCACGTGGATGGCGGGACACACTTTCTCTAAATATTTATATACATGCTATCTGCAAGAAGTAAGTAATGCATAACAAACACTATTCATTATGGAAAAGTGATGAAAGACCAAAGCAAATGATTGGAGTAACTGAGTATTATTAATGTACCACTGAACAATTATCAAAACGCATGTCATCTGCATCTCCAATTCTATCCAGAATAGTAACCCTAAATTCAAAACATTCTGCCAAACAAACATTCCCTTCCCACCCACCCTTCTTAACTTCTACGTATAAATTTTTTAGTTAGAATATTCAAAGTTCACTCTCCTTTATGCATGGTAAGAAAAATCTAATCAATGAATGTATAAATGGATGCCAAGATGAGTTCAGAAAAAATACATATATATTTTAAAACATCAGTGCATTATGGAGACATAACATAGAAACGTAACTAAAAAACTCAGTAATCAATGCATTATGGAATGGAGACATAAACAATACTAAAAAACTCAAGCAAAGAATCCAAATTCTATAAGGTTATAAATGTAGTTTTTAATATATCAATCCAATTAAACCAATAAACATATATAAGAAAAAAAAAAAAAACTAGATTTATATTTTGTATTATGGTGCCTACCGCTGCCCCTGGGCAAAGTTTTTTAAGATGACATTATGAATTGATGATGCATTTATATGTCTTAAAAACAATTTTCTTCCGACAAGTACTGCTACCATTGCGCCAGCTATCTTTTCTTAGATAGTATTTGTTTTAAGTGTAGAAAAAATATTCTTAGTAAGAACGTGTCCGAAATGTTTTAATAAATTATTATCTATTATAATGATTGTCACATTTGATTGACTTTTGGAACATTGAACATTGACAATTATGAAGGTGTTTTATTATTAATGAGGAAAAAGTGTGATTAGGTGTTGCAATACCAATGGTAGCCACTACCATAAGTTATGGTGTGCCATTATTTATGAAGGATGTTAATTGTTGTGTTGTGATCACCACCAAATAAAAATTAGCCAAAATAATTAATTGTGGTTATTCGTGATCACTGCCACTAGCCAACCCTAATGGTAATGATAGGTTTCTAATAGTAACAATGGATGATAATATTAATATTCTTTTGAGAATAACATATATGTTGACCAAAATTATTTTCATTAATCAATTAAAATGATTTGTTTTTAAAATGTATTGCTTTTGTTTTAAAATTTCAATTGTGTAATTGTATGTTAAAAAAAACTTATATTAGAAGGTTGGTGGAAAAATGAAGTGGTTGACAAGGTAAATAAAGTATTCAAAATATATTAGGAAAAAACGTGTTGGAATTCTCTGAGTTGTATAGGATTAAATATGTATTAACATCAAGTAAACGATGATAAGTCTATAAACAATTTTTTTAATATCAAATGTAATTTGAAATAATAAATACCTTATAGGTATTATAATCCTTTATAAAGAATTAAAGTTTGATAAAAAGTTTGAAATCAAAGCGTAGGAAGAGAATATACTTTTAAGTCATGGGTTTCATAACAAATGAAAGAAGATGAAAAGAAATAAGTATTTTATTATTTTTTTTATTTCTTCATCAATGTATGTGTCAACTCATACACATTTATATATTTTTCACGTTATGCCAATGGATGATGAAAGATTCTTTCCATCTTTAGTGAAAGTGACACCACATTATTAACAAAAAAGAAAAGAATATTTTTATTTCTTTTTAATAATTTTAAAATGTCGGAAATCAACATCAATCATACATGTGGTGATTATTTTTTAGCCTCGTTCTTCTTCAAAATAATTATGCGACCTAGTTTTATAGATAATATACATGTTTTTGTTTTCTTTGGTTTGTTTTTCGGTGTGGCTTCTCCATGTTCTTCTCTATCTTTTATGCCCTAATCAAACCAGACGTTAACATTACTATTTGTATACCGATATTTCTAATTGATAAAAAGTTTATATGAAGAATTATATCATTAAACAACCAAATTAAGATATAGTATTTTTTTTTAGAATAGAAATGAAAATTTGATATATATAACTTAAAATTTGTGGACTAATCTATACAATATGAGAGTTTGTTATTACATATACAAATGAAATATGAAAAGAGTATAAATATTTGTTCGCATTTCAATTATAATATTAAAGTATTATAATTTTAAAAAAATTGTAAGGATAAAAATTATGAATTATATGATTAATTTTTAATTAAAGAGTTAGAATGATTAATTTTAAATTGAGAAGTTGTACAATCATATATTTTATTAAATAATTACTTTGAATTAACTACAAATTAAATAAAATCACACTTAACAACCGATAATAAAAAGGTATTTTTATATAACAAAATATATACGATAAATATTTGTTTAAGTCCGTATTTTGATCTTAAAAATTTGATATACATTTAATTATGGGAATTTATAAAGTTTTAAGAGTCATATTATCGTATGAAATATTGATAATATGAAATATTATAAGTGTTAGAAAATTTTAAAAATTATAAAAATATGAGAGATATAAAAATATATATTACAATAAATACTTATTATTTTATTTTACTCGTATACTTACTTTCTCCATATATAATATAATATAACTGAATATAAAATTAAATGACTTTACATAATTTTTTTAAGTAAAGTTACAAATATTGATCTGATTATTTTTTATTTTTAAATGTAAATTTAAATAAGGTAGAAACTTAAATAAGTGCATACGTATACAAATATTTATTATGTATATAACTTATAACATAAAGACGACAAATGTAATATTCTTATTTATAACATATTGAGCCGGTGAAAATATTATTTGGATATTTTTATTAAATAACTTTTAAAATAAACAAATAGGCTTCTTTATTTAGTTTTGGTGAGGATAACGTGGGACCGCTCCACATGGTTTCGTTCCCATTGTTTTGGTCATTTGCTTTACTCATAAACCATTACATAAAAATAAATCACACACGCCATCAATATATTTTTGTTTAGTAACGTACATAAAATAAAATATTACTTTTAACATCTTCTACGTAATAAGTTGTAAAAAGTTTTTAGGAAAATATTTATAATTATGGAGTATGGTCACACCTTTTTAGGCGATGAAAACATTTCTTTTATTCATAATTTCTACTCTTCACCTATTACTATAACTTTATATATAATTTACATTGAGCTAATTCATAAACTTATAAACTATACAATCTCACATTCTATATAAACTAAACTCACATGGCGGAGTTAAAAAAAAATAAAACTAGTGGTAGATCTGTGTAGGCGATAATTTATTTATTACAACATAACGCACAAAACACATATATCAATGTACACATGCACTTTTTTTTTTCGCAAAAAAAAAGAAACTGGCACAATATAATAAAATTTTTGTTTTGTTTTTAATTTATAAATAAATGATTTTAGTAGCTTTATTTGTGTCACCTCCACATGTGGTCACAAGGGAGTTTATATGTGATGGTTTACTAAAAAAATATATAAGATAATATTCTTAAATATGATTCACCATGTTAAATTTAATACACTAAATATCAAATATTGTGAATTATGTTTAACATGCAATTGTTGAAGTTGGTAATGATTTGGTGTTTCTTTTGCCTAAAGCAATGCATGGACACAGAGTTGTGACTGACAGAGAGATCCACAGCAGTGGGTTAAGGGTTTGAAAAATATAAAACAGTTTTCTTAAGATTTCTTTTTTTCTAGAAGACATAAAATAATTAATATTATTATTTTTAGATCCTTTTTAGGTTTGAAGCAATTAGTACTAAAAAAAAGGTTTAAAAGTTTTTCTTAGATCTAAAGTAATTGGTACTAAAAAAGAAATTTTGATATTAATTATCGCAATCTTTTGAATGTTCTTTCTCCAAAAACATATTGAAAAAGTAATATTTTTTCCTTATAGGATTGTACATAACATTGTCTCAATTAATTGAGTAATAAAGGTTTATATTTATCTTTGAGTAATAAATCAAACAAAGTCTCAAGATAGTAATCGCTGTTGAGTGAAATGATAATAAAAAGAAATAAGTGTGCAGAAAAAAGAAGCAATAGTTGTGCATTAAATGAGCTTCACTCCCCAAAATGGTTGACTTTGATATTTTAAATAGCATTAATTAGCTTGTGAATTTGATGTAATGCCACACTAGATTAAGTTTTGTAACATTAAGTGATTACCAAATTTGGAGAATTTATATCACAAATTTGTATGACATTTTTTTCTCTTGGTTCCAAAATTTATAAGATTTGTTTTTTTTCGGTAAACTAAAACTATGAACATCTGAGTAAACCACACGAATCAATGAGATTGGAGGAGAAAGAAAACACATTGCTTTATTCTTCTTCGGTGCAGTGACACGAGTTCAAGTCACCCTTGCGTGTCGTACACACGTGCGCTATTCACCAGGTGTCAGTACATAACGCTACTGTCACCGACACAGTCTCATAGGTTCTTCTCCCTGTGAATCAATCCCATGATTGTGCACGTGCTCTTTTACCGGTTCATCCAGTCACTCCACCGGATTACCGGTAAACCAATCTCCTTTTATGACCCGTCTTTTCTTTTCTTGTAACATACGATTAAACGGTTAAGATCTCACGAAACTCGTGTGAAACACTACCCCATTGGACTCCCTTTTTCTGATGCAGTTAGAACCTTTTACTTTGTTCTTCTTTGTTTCTCTGTCTCTCTCGTTTTTCTTATTGTTCTTGTTCTTGTCCTTCTGAGTAAGGAACAAGGGTTGCTTCTTCCCTTTTGTTTTCCAAGGAAGAGGATTTTTCCAGCTTTTATTTTTTTTTGAAAATTTCACTGGGTTGTGCTTATTGTCTCTGAAATGGAGAGAGATTTCATGGGTCTCAACTCGAAAGAACCACCCACTGCGGTGAAGGAGGAGATCAACGATGATGGCTACGAAGACTCTTCTGGCATGTTTCAACTTTTTCTTTCATTTTTAAATTTCTATATTTCATTGTTTTCTTGCAAAGTTCAACTCCTTCTTGGGAATTACCATCCGGGCTTCTTTTTTCAATTTCTGGGTTCAATTTTTACTCCTTGATTGCATGTGGGTTGATTTATGTTAGAAATTTATTTTCGTGTTCATAGATTTGCTTGGTTATAATAGTTTTTCTTTTTCTTTGCTCTTTTTATAACTGTACAAAACTTTCCTTGTGTATAAATCTTTTACCACCTATTTATTAGGAATTCATGAGTTAGATTTTACTAGCGGAAATAATTAAGCTGTGACTATATTTAAAGTAGTGTATGAGTGCGTTGTGAGGTTTTCAATTTGGGAAAAGAAATCGCTGTCAAGTTCTTACTGGTTTTGTTGATTTGGGTGTGCTTCTAAACAAAGATACGTAGAGAGATTTTCACATGGGCCATTAGGTCCTAATTGTGGTACTTGTTTTAATATATGTTTTTGTTTTATCCCTTAAGGTCTATTGGCCAATTAACTGAGGTTTAAAGTCTGTCTAGCTTATGTTGATGGCGTTTTTTGTGGGTATGTGTAGGCTTCACAAAGGGTTCCATTGCACAGTGGTCTTTCTCGAACAAAGTATCCTCCATTCCAAATTTGATGTCTTTCAAGGCTTCTCAGGATGATAAGACTAAGAAGATGTTGTCTGGTCCCATAACAGCTGGTCTTTTATCTATCTTAAATCAAGATGCAATTGAGTCTAGTCACAAACGCTCTGCCGGTGAATCCCAGGTTAGATGCTACCTTTTCCCTGTTCCTCTTTACATTTATTTAAAGTTCACAAGTTCTTGAGCCTTAAATGAAATTAAAAGGGGTATAATTTGTTTTTGGGGCATTATTATTTGTATTTTAATTTAGGTCAACTATGAAAATTAAGAGGATAGCCTTTCATGTCTTTCTCCTTCTCTTTTATGTAAAAATTTATAAAAATCTGGTTTTGCTTATAGTTGTCCTAAGCCCTTTTGGATCAGAACCTAACATGTGATTGTTGTGCAATGCATGTTGTTTCAACATCTAAAATCCAGTATCAGCTGATGTCGATTTTGCCTATTTTGCCTTTCCATCCATTGATTGTTTGTTATTTCAACTATTCAGAAATCTTTCAATCGCGATGGGCAAGGTGGTCCTCATTTTTCGCTGACTCCATTTCCAGTACAACATGATGCGAATTCTGTGCATCGTCCTCATGATGTGAAGATGTTTTCGGTTCCCAATCAAGCAATTTCAGTTTCCATGGGGAATCCATTCCTGAATAATCATTTTGCAACTGGTGGCCAGAATATGAATGGCACTAGTGCGAAGCAGCCATTACTTGGGGGAATACCTGTTTCTGTGCCTCATTTAGTTATTCCCAACGCTGGTGCTGTTGCTGGAATGGTTGAATCATGGTAATTTTAGTTTTATCCTTGAATTGAATTGTGTGATGGTAGTATACAATACAAGCTTGTTTCTGTTTTTGATTTATGTTGTTTTTAAGTAACAGTGTGAAACCATCTCCGCCTTCTGCCCAACTTACCATCTTCTATGGGGGAACTGTAAAAGTGTTTGATGATATCTCTGCTGAAAAGGTAACAATATCGTGTAGTATCTATTGATCAAGCCTTGATTGTGGTTAAGCTTTTAAACGGGGCCATTTTTTTACAGGCTCAAGCTATCATGTTGTTGGCTGGAAGTAGCGTAGCTATAGCTCCTAGCATGGTCCAGCCAAAAGTTCACGCGCCGGTGCCGGTCTCGGTCTCGAAGTTGGCTGCTGCCGGCGACGGTGTGGCTGCAACTCAACCTGCAAATACGCCACCCGGCTCTGGCATTTCAAGCCCTATATCTGTTTCTTCACATAGTGGAGCACAATCAGGGAGTGGCTCAACCAGCACTGATGAATTTCTTGCTGCTAAAACAACTGGAGTTCCCATCACTCCTGTTAGCATTGTGGAGCCTCCAAAGATAGTCACTGCAACCACTATGTTGGCATCAGGTATGTTGGTGCAGACGATGCTTCTTTAGTTCATCTTCATTTGTGTGTATTGATCTCTTTCATAGGATATTTGTGTAGACTTGGTCTTGAATTCATCTGTGTTTGATCATTACACCTCTTTCAGTTTAATCATTTCTACAAACCACATGTTATGCAGCTGTACCTCAGGCTCGGAAAGCATCCTTGGCTAGGTTTTTAGAAAAGCGCAAAGAAAGGTTAGTTCATATGCATTCTTATTTGGTTCTGCGTTAAAGATTCTATAGATTTGATTCAGCTGAAATCAACTCTCCAACACATAACCAAAAACACATAACCAAAGCACTTACATGGACTTTCAATTATTTATGAGGTTTCTGTGTGTGGTTTTGCAGGGTGATGAGTGCAGCACCATACAACCTGAACAGGAAGTCTGAAGAGTGTGCACCTGCATAATTTGGTGGTGCTATCTTTTTCTGCAGGAGCTGCTACTAGTACTGTCTCGGCAATGCAAGGATAGTTGCCGGCACCTTTAGGAAACTATTCCTGAGAAACAATATTCTAGTAACCTCAAAAATGTTGTAAGCTGTTATTTTGGTTTATCACAATTTATGCTGACATTATTCTCAAGTACCAGACTTCGTTCAGTTCATAGATAGGTTATTACCATAGTTATTTTTGTGGTGTAGGGCTTTTACCTTGTTATTTCAAAGGTTGCTTGAATTTTAGGTTCCTACACTGTAGCATTGGACAGCTATTAACTCACACTTTACATTTATGGTGTAAAAGCCCAGTTTATATATTTATTTATATTCTGTACTTCTTATTTCTTGTTTCCTTTTGTGAAAAAACCTGTTTTTTTTTTTTTTCACGG
>Ga0209589_1005207_pt1 | contig 22126 bp, 15 predicted proteins | sample CowpeawhiteBW_FD_187525 | JGI IMG/M metagenome (GOLD analysis project Ga0209589, IMG submission 187525) | Root nodule microbial communities of legume samples collected from California USA - Cow pea white BW (SPAdes) (version 2) | ecosystem: Host-associated > Plants > Roots > Nodule | place: USA... | reverse complement strand
GACTCCCACAATTTTAAGGATTTATCATCATCCATACGCATTCAATATATACACACAAAAAAATGCATAATTTAAATAACATCCAAGTGACACATATAGGACTCGAACCCAAGTCCTCACACACAATAAAAGTACTCTCAACCACTTGAGCTAGTACCTTTCCACATCATAGATCTCCACATTTATTACTTTGAATATTCTCATTACCCGTCCTAATTAAATAATTAATTAAATAACTATTTAATTTTCTCGGGTCTTACACCATCCAATGGCCATACCTTAATCCAATCAGTATAATAGAGTAAATTATTATATGTAGGTTTAACCATGAGGCCAAAACCACACATGATGATCTCCTTTAACTCTCACTCCATGTAATTTTCTCTATGTGAGTCTAATACTTTGCCAAGTTAGGATAGTCTTAATACAAGTCATTCCATCAATACACTCAACAAATAATTCAAACATTAGCATATCCACTTGGAGATTACTAACTTTTACTTAATTCCAAACAATAAACAATAAAGAAAAGTGTTAGCACAAGTGGTCTTGGTGCATGGATTTGATGAAGCAAACACATGAATTCATGTACGGTTGATGAAGATTTGTTGTTGATCAAGCTTCTGGTTTGTTGAATTGGGAAATGACGTGAAGATCAAGAAATTTGAAGATTGTATTGTATGCATAGATTATATGACATATGATAGATGTCTTTTTGTCTTTTGTGTCCCTTTTCAATCTGTTAAAAAGGTTTTTAAGCGATTAAAAGGCTTGCTGCATATAATTTTGGTATGAATGTATTCAATCAATTGAATTCTTATTCAATCGATTGATTTCACTTAAGTCAAGTGAAATCAGCAGATTGTAAGGACAAATCAACATGATGAATTCACTTATGACCAAACTATATAAGCTAGTTTCTCAAATAGTTAAGTAACACCTAAGATTTCTGACACAAAAAAGTGATACAAATTTGGAAAACTCTCTCTGGATTACATAGTGTGCAGTTGTTGATTGAAGATCTTGAGATCTTGGAGCAAAGTTTTTCTTGCTTGAAGCTAGAAGAACATGTGTTTGGTTGGCTAGGGAGAGCCTCCATCAGGTTTGGTTGTTCTAATGCTTCTGTATGGTTCCTGGTGTGATTTCAGGTCTTTAATTGGGATTCTTACAATGTAGGGGATAAGATTCTTGTGGGATTCAATAATATTCGTGTTTTGCTTTATTCAAAAGTGTAATCTTTGAGGGATTTTGTAAAACTTTTGATATAGTGCATTATCAGACTCAGGTAATCCAAATCAATTAGTTGTAGCTCAAGTAGTGAGTGAACCAATATAAAAATTAGTGTGTGATCCTCTCTCTCCCTTATCTTGTTCATCATTTAAATCCCAAGAAAACTCACTAAATCAATCTTTGTAAGGTATGCATGTGTTTTTACGTTATCTGGTAATACAAATAAGTTGGATATATTGATTGGAATATATCTTGTTTGATAAAGAATGCAATTTAAGTGAGTTTGGTGGTTTTTGAGTTTATGCATAATTTCCCAAAATATTAGTTGATTGATTTTATCTTTTAATTTGTTCAATCATATTGCATGAACAAATTAATCTACGAATTTTGTTTTTAATCGGCTGAAAAATGTGATTCTATAGCAATACATCTCTGGTTTACTTGTCAATTGAATTCATTTTAAAAAGGTTTTCATAAGTTTTAATTGGACATATTTTTTAATACTCAGCCAATTCAACCCTTCCTTCTTGGCTTAGAAAGATCTTTTAAACCTACAAAAAGCACTTCACTACATCAAGCAATTTCATCATACAAAATAATTCATAACTCTTTCATTTATAACTTAGGATTTTTTCCATCTTTAAATAAAACACCATATCAAAGCAATATAACTAATATACATAACCAAATAAGGAAGTGCTTAGTAGTGGCATCGCAACGCCTAACACCAAAATCTATAGTGGCTATTGAATCAAAAATTCAAAGCAACGACTAACAGTGGTTCCCAGTTGCCCAATGCCCTTGATGTTATCTGTCAAGATGGCGTCCATGCAACAAACCACTAGAGCTCACTATCTAGAGAGTGTCTGACGACGTTGGAGTGGCACTCGATGTTAACTCCACTATAACTCTCTAACTTGGGATTTGAAGCTCAACGCCCAACGTTGCATAAAAAATTCACACAACTTGATTTTTTCTACATTAAGATACTCAAATTGATTTTTTTAATACTTCCACACTCTTTATACTAAAACACCAATTTATAGTTTAAATAATCTCGTTTAGAAAAAACCCTTTGAGCATCACAATATAGAGAAATCGCAATACACAAAATTTATAAAATTACTCAATCAAATTCATACACATTTTATCATCCATATATTTATTAGCTCCAATTGAAATAATTTTTTAGTCCAAATTAGTTGAACAATGCAACTTTACAAAACCATATAATTCAAATCATAGCATAAGACATTTTGAAACAAAAATGTTAGCTCCCTTTACCTTTATTTGAACCCACTCATATCAACATCTCTATCTACACAAAAGAACTTCAGATCAATGATCTGAACCTACCACTAGGATCATAAACATGTAGAGAACCAAATTAAGGAAGATTGAGGTATGTGCGACTTGTTAAGTTCGCATGCACAAAATGAACCAATTTGAACTTAAGAAAAGGGTAAGGAAGAACTTTCTTTAATTGCTATTCTGATCGGATAAACATGTAGGGTTCTTCCCTGTGAGCTTAGAGGTAGTCTCTAATTGAAAAATAAATGGAAGATAAGTAAAAAGGCTTAGAGAATGTATAGTATAACGATGAATAATGCTCAACCATGTTGCTTATTGGAAGCCTGGAAGGCTTATAAGGCTGAGTAGTGCTTGGCCATGTTGCTTACTAGAGGTCTAGAATGTTTATAGGACCGAGTAGTGTTCGACCATGTCCTTAGCATGCTTTGTAAAGTTGAACTGCTCATTTGAGGCCTGAAAGGCTTATAGGGTCGAGTAGAGCTCGACCATGTGGGACATTACTTGCAAGGTTGGGTGTATCTCAACAAGATTTGTTGGAGGAAGGATTTGGTAGACAATGCATTAATTGGTAATTAACCCGCTTAACATTGCGGTTGTTACAAGAGACTATTTATTGACATTTATAAAGGAATATAAACGATTCTAAAGGTAATTAATGAAAGGTAATTACAAAAACGTATCTTGTATGGCATTAAATACTAACTTTCATGACGTGGAAAAGTATTAGCTCAAGTGGTTGAGAGTACTTTATTGTGTGAAAGGACTTGGGTTCGAGTCCTATGTATGCCAAATGTATGTTATTTAATTTTATTATTTTCTGATGAAATGTTTGAAGTGTGATGCGCAAGTAGATAACCTTAGATGCATAAATATTGGCATGAAAAATGTCTTAGTTGGGTTGGTTATGCACTTGAATTGCAATTATGTGGTGATGGGTTCAAACCTTGGCTTGAACAAAATGATTTTTCTTTTTGTAAAAACTTAGCCTAACATGGAAGTGAAAGAGGCACGAAAACCCTAGTGTGCATGGCAGCAAGGGTGGCTGGAAAATAGAAGGTAATAGGCCATTAAGTGATGTTAATGATAGATTAATTGCAAAAATTCGTTTGAGTGCAATCAAACCATTTTAAGAACCCAATAAAAAGCTAATTAGGAGTAAGAGAAAGGGAGTAAGAGAAAGGGTTTAGTGAGGTTGTCAGTGTGGGTACAGAAGAGAGCACAAATTGGTGAGTTTTTGGTGAGTTTTGAGTGAGGCTTGAGGGGCTGTCCTGAGGAAAAGGAAAAAGGAGGACATTGGTGATTAAGGGAGAGCTCGAAAGAAGAGTCAAGGCGAAGCTAAGGGAATCCAGGTTAAGGAAGTTCCTCTTGATTGCTTTAGTTTTTATTGAATAAATTGTGATGTATGAGAGATTGGAATTGTATTTTATGTGTATGTCAGAGCTGAAATCGGGTTTCTGGAATTTTTCCAAAAACCGCCTGGCGGTCACGCGCGACCTGCCAGGCGACACAAGCGTTGGACCCATTTTCTGGGTTTCTTCCTTGAAACAGGGGTTAGGGTTTGTGTTGGGAATTGGAAACAATTATGCATGATATAAATTCGTGATTAGTCCACTGTTTGATGGAATTGGATTATTATATGACCTACAAATATTTTTTGCCATGTATGAATCTGTGAAAGTGTGTGTAATGGGCTCGATTGAGGTTTTGTTGAATTCCAACCATAATTGTATGAAATGAGAAGTATGAGGGATAAATTGAGGGTATGTTGGGATAGAACAGTGGGAAGGAAGGAAATTCCATCACGGGCTATAGATTGAGCATGCATGAGAAGTAATAATGGAGACAAATGGGTAAGTTAATTAAATGAGTATATGTTTGGTATGCACTAAAAATTATAGGAAGTTTATGACCATGTGTTAATTTGCCAATAAAGGTAGGATTGATATGAGTGATATTGCATATGTGGTACGTATTTCTTAATCAATGGTTTGAAAGCGGTTTTGTGATAATATGTTGGACTGTGTTTGGTAAAACTACTATGGTATGAGTTATATAGTCATTAGATTGTATGACCAAAAGACTGTGAGCATGTGTGCATGATGATGATTAAATTGCTAGTGTTTTGAATGGATGTGATGTAATCTGGTTATAAATGTATGACTAGAAAATCATATTTGCACTATAATTGGATGAATGGTATGTTTTGGGATCCTTTGGGATCTGTTTAAGTGCCCAAAAACTAGTAGCATTGTGCTACTGGTATAGCGCCTGGTGGCGTGAGCGAGCCGCCAGGTGGACATGAAGCAAAATAGTGACGGTGGTCACAGTGCGGGCAGGTCGCATGGCGGCGTGTGATGGCTGCGCTAGGCGGTGATGACGGAGCAGGGCACTTGGTGGCGGGATGGTGTCCGCCCGACGGTGGCGGTGCAGTACGGATACTGCAGACGTGTGGCGCCTGGCGGTGTGTGATGCCCGCCAGGAAATCTGGAGCTAATTCCGCCTAGCGGCGTGAGATGCGCGCCAGGCGGTTATGGTCTAGTGATGGTGCACGAGGAGGTTTTCTACACCGCTTTAGGGGATGTTCATGATGTGATGCTTTGGCTGAGGGCCCAGTTACGAGTGTATCTTGTATTGGGGTAACACGTGACCACTTTAGGTTGTAGCTTGGTGGTTTAGGAAGTCTAGTGGAGTGTGCAGGTTGTGGCTCGTACGACGAGGTTTCGGATGATTGCCCTCTTCAGTGGATTCTATTAGAGATTTGCTAGTCTGGGAACAACTACAAACTTAGGTTTGTTCTTGGGAACTCCACTTGTTGTCACGGTGAGATGTTATGGCAAAGTCATTCCCACGTGTGGACTATCAGGTGGTGGCCTGTAGTCAGAGGGGCGAGTAGACACTCGTACAACAAAGATCGATCATTGATCTCACCTAAAGGGTATAAAGATGATAGATGTCTAAAGGCAAGTGTTAGAAATGAAGAAGTAAGAGAAAAAGGTGGAAATGTACTAACTCGGGTTTAAATAATTTAATGTTGTATTTAATATTCTACTTGTTAGTTTTATTTAAATGAGCTCACCCTATCTGTGTGTGTGTGGCGATGATCATGTAACTTGTTACATGGGAGCAGATGTTGATGCAGGTGAGCGGACAGATGCATAGAGACGGAGTGGGGGACTCTTGGGGATTTTTCTCATCAGTTTATTTTATCGAACTATGAATTTATTGTAATAAGTTTATAAACCATTTGAGTTGTATTTCGATATTACTACAGTTTATATTATCAATTTTGACACGTTGAACTTTGAGTTTTAACTTTCCTGTGATTTATGGGAACTTGATAAATAATAAATGCGGCTGTTTATCTTTATTTATTCTTTTATTTATTTTATTAAGTAATTTCCGGCTAGGACGTTACACTTGGTAATAGAGCCGTGATTTCAATGATTTCATGGGATTTTTGGGGAGTGAGCCTAGCGCGTGACGTATATATGTATTGTTTTGTTTTGTTATGAAATTGAAATATAAATGGTTTGATTTACCAGTTAATATGTGGCGCATCCAGGCTATGGCTAATAGGAGGAGGAGAAGCGATACCGGCGCTGATGAGATTGCACAAGCAATCCACCAGATGGTAGATGCCATGCAGCCAGTTGCGGCACAACCGAGAGCCAACCCACTAGAGTGGTGACCATGGAAGATGTCCTGAAACATAAGCCATCAAAGTTCAGCGAAAAGGCTACCCCTGATGAGGCCGAGGCTTGGCTCAAAGAATGTGAGAAAATATTTCGGGTGCTGACATGTACTGAGGCGCAGCAGCTGACATTTTCCATTTTCCTGCTGGTGGGAGATGCAGAGTACTCGTGGACGGGAATGCAGCAGCAAATGCAGACCCGTCAGGAGGAGGTAAACTAGACGAACTTCAGGACCAGATTCCTGGAGAAGTATTTTTCGGACTCAGCGAAACATGCTCTAGAGGCAGAGTTGCTCACATTACAACAGGGAAATCAACCTGTGCAGGCATATATTTACCACTTCGAGTATTTAGCGAGATTTTACTCGCAGGCGATCACAGAGGAGTGGTGCTGCCGTAAGTTTGAGGGAGGGTTGAGACACGAGCTGCGCAGAGTCCTGGTGCCATTACGGATCAGGGAGTTTCCAGTTCTGGTGGAGCAGGCCAGGACTGTAGAAGAGCTGGAGATTGGACCCAGTCGAGTTACGAGAGCACAGAAAAATGCTTCTGAGGTTAGGCAACAGAAGGCACCGTACAGCAGGCCACAGTCTTCCTCCTCAGGGCTGCGGTGTTATAACTGCGGTGGCCCACACCTTCACAGGAACTGTACGAAAGCTGCATGCAGTTCAGGTACTGGTATGAAGCACGTGAAGTGCTATAAATGTGAGAAGATGAGCCACTATGCGAGTCAATGTCCCACTAAGAAGACAACTGGAGGAGCAACACTGCAGCAAAAATCGCAGAAGGTGTTGGCTTATCGACCCCAAGCTGCGGGGAAAGTGTTTGCACTGACCAGTACTGAGGCCACTCAGTTAGGTAACCTCATCCTGGACCGATGTTTGTTGTTTGATAATAGTGTTTTAGTTTTGGTTGACTCAGGTGCTACTCACTCGTCCATCTCCCAAGAATGTGTGAGTAGCCTTGGACTAGTAACCTGTGAGTTGGGGTGTGAGCTGGCAGTCTCGACACCTGCATCAGGGCAAGTATTTACCAATTTTGCATGTTCCGGTTGTACTATTAAAGTGGCAGGACACAACTTCAAAGTGAACCTCATTTGCTTGCCATTAGAGGGATTAGACGTGATACTCGGGATGGACTGGCTATCAGACAATCACGTCATAATTGATTGTGGACGGCGCAGCGTAGTATTTCCTGAGACTAATGAGCTACCACTGATCTCTACTCGTGAGGTGGTCAAGAGGCGGGTGATGGAGCTTCATGCTATGTGATAATGGTGCAGCCGGAGAAAAGAAGTATAGTTGATCTGATCAGAAGCGTACCGATAGTGGGAGAATATGCCGATGTGTTTCCAGATGAAGTGCCTGGGTTACCACCCAGCAGGGATGTAGATTTCACTATAGATCTCGTCCTTGGAGCTGGGCTAGTGTCGATGGCTCCATATAGAATGGTACCGACAGAGTTGGCCGAACTGAAGAGGCAGATTGAAGATTTGCTAGAAAAGAAGTTCATTCGACCGAGCGTGTCGCCGTGGGGAGCCCCATTGCTACTAGTCAAGAAAAAAATATGGGAGCTCCTGACTTTGTGTGGACTATCGTCAACTGAATAGGTTGACGATCAAAAATAAATACCCATTGCCTAGAATAGATGATTTGCTGGAGCAGGGGTATTTTCAAAAATTGATCTGCGATCCGGGTATCATCAAATCCTGGTTAATCACCACATTAAACTTGTTCCCATAGTGAGTTGCAAGAAGGGGAACGTTTTATCCCTATACTCATGGCTTTGTTTCAATTTTTCATATCGATATAGTATATCCTTATACTTACGATTTTATTTCGAAATTAACTTGGCACAAAGTTTTTGGCCTAGTACATCTCGACCATAATAACTTGGTGAATCTAGTCTTGTTTCTTCTTTATGTAATGTTAGATACATTTTAGCCAAAATGGTTCTTATACACCTCGACTTGTGTTATTTGGAGATCACAAATAAAAAGTATATACTCTTTGTTGTAGACACCACAAAGGGAGATACCAAAATTACATCAAGTTATACAAATTATATATGTACCAACTCTTGTTAAATTTAGTTTATTGTGAGCCTTTGTACATGACGAAGTATATTTTGGCTTGAAAAAACTAGTGTATCTCGACTTGCAAAAATTAGTATATCTCGTCCAGGAAAAATGGGTACATCTCGGCTAGGCCACCAGGGCATGAGACTCTTGCTAGACTTTGTAAGACCCCTGATACATCTAGTCTAAGATGATCCTGATACATATAGGCCAAAATGGTCCTAAGACATCTCGATCAGGACAACCTTCATATATTGTGTAAGGCTTGATATAGACTCTTGCAACACTTTGTGTACTGCGAGCCTAAAGGGCTAGTGTATAGTATAAGGCCGAGTAGTGCTCGACCATGTTGCTTATTGGAAGCCTAGAAGGCTTATAAGGCCGATTAGTGCTTGACCATGTTACTTACTAGAAGCCTGGAATTTTTATAGGACTGATTAGTGTTCGACCATGTCGTTAGCATGCATTGTAAAGTTGGACTACTCATTTAAGGCTGGGGGATTATAAGGTCGAGTAGTGCTCGGCCATTTGGGACATTACTTGCAAGGTTAGTGTATCTTAGCGAGATTGGTTGGAGGAAGGATTTAGTAGACAATGTATTAATTGGCAATTAACCCGCTTAACGTTGCAGTTTTTACAAGAGACTATTTATTGACTTTTATAAAGAAATATAATCGCTTCTAAAGGTAATTAATGAAAGGTCATTACAAAAAGGTAGTTCAGTCTCTAGTAAAAGACATCTTGATCTCTTTGCTATTACTAAATGTATTCACATACTTCTTTATCACTGAGTTGAGCGTTAGAGTAATTGCAAGTACTTACTCCCCCGTGGTGCATTATAAACTTGATGAGAACATCCCAATCTTGAAGACATTGATATCCCGACAAGTAGCAGAAGAATAATATCATTCCTCGCAGGACAATTCGATTCCATACAGGAACAAAGAGATATGAAAGAAGATTGAGAGAATTTTTTTTTCTAGAAAAATAAACAAGTTTTCTATATGAACTCAATATAATAATAATAATAATAATAATATGAAAAAATAGTTGCAAATAATTTGTTGGTATACAATCAGGGTCGGCTCAAGAGTTTGAGAGGTCTAAAGCAAACTTAAAAAATGAGGCCTTCCATTTAAAATTTATTTTTCGTGTTTTTTTTATGCAAAATTATTTATTAAATTGTCATAATTAATTTCATTTAACATTTTTTTTCAATAGGTAATAAGGCTAATCCATTTAATCTTTCTTGAGACATGGTTCATCTTAAATAAGTTTTATTATTTTTAGCTATGAGAATCTCCTTTCATTTGAAGAACTAACACTGAAATTGTTAACATTATTCCATAAACTATATATGTATTTGGAAAAGAATATATTCTTTTTATATAATGAAGAATGTCAATTGGTTTATCATTTTCCAAACCTATAATTTCTCTTAAGATATTTAATTCTAAAAATAAATCAAATCCCTCAATATCCAACAAATTATCATGTTTTAAAGATTTCTCAAAGTTTAATCATTTTTCTTTAAAAAATGTACAATCTAGTGACTTTAATTTTTTACCACTAAATAAAAAACATAAATATCTTCATATGTTTTAAATTGTTAAAATCTACTTTGAAGTGTGATAATTGTTTTATCTACAATATACAAAAGGTAATCGGTTATAAATTATTCTTGAAGAGATTTTACAATTTCATTCTTAATGTTTTCATCAAATATTTCTTTCTACGTCTAATACATTTTTCACAAAACTTAGGTTCTTCTCAACTCGATAGTAAGTCTTTTTTTCCCTTAAACTTCAATTATCTTTCTATAGAAAATCCAACTTTGAATTATATTCCAATTAATCTATTGTCTTCCAAAAGACTAAACCCTAATCTAATTAATAATTTTGTAGAAAAATTTTAATTCTTCATCAAGATACATGCAACAAAACTCCCAAAACTCGTAAATCGAAAAGTATCAAAAAACAAAACAGGGCAAAAGAAACACATTTATAATTTCAATACAAATCCAAAACCGAATAAAAATAACAACACAAATAGAAAGAAAAAACATACTAACCAGAAATGAGAAATGAGGATGAAAAAATTGGTACACACAGGCAATATGAAATTCAAGGAATGTAATATGTCAAAACCCTAAAAGAAGGACTATTAAAAGAGAAGAAAGTAAGGAAATGCAAGAGAAGTCACATAAAAATAAAAAGATAAAATAAGAAAATAGAATCTATATTAATTATAAGAAAATAAAAATATCCAACCATTATCTTATTCATAAATAAAATTATAATTTACTAAACAAAGACTTTAACTCATTAGTTATATTTTTAATCCTAATAAAAACTAACAAACATTAATAATAATTTAATTAAATTTTATCCTCAAACATAAAATTATAATTAATTTAATAGAATTATATTAATAATAAAATAAAATAATATTTTGATACATTTTTTAAATGTAATTTTATAATTAATTTATAGAGATATATTAAAAAAAAATTGAAATATTTTTTCTTAAACATAATTTTATAATTAATTTAATAATAAAATATTAATAAAAAAATTGAAATCTTTTTTATTTAAAAAGTTAAAACAAATGTTTTACTTATTTTATTCTTGAGCCGATTCTATATACTATATTATTATATTATTGAAGGTTTAATAAATTTGCTGATCTTAATATTTGAGAAACTTATTTACTTGAGCCGATTCTATATACTATATTATTATATTATTGAAGGTTTAATAAATTTGCTGATCCTAATATTTGAGAAACTTATTTAGTAATTTCTCAAATTCTTTTATCTCCGTTCCAATCCCTCTATTTTATTTTAAAATAATTATATTAAATTGATGTTCACATGTTTTGACAATGACCACATGTACTGAAAAGTTATTACTAGAGTTAAAGAAGTTAAGGATTTTTTTTATTAAACTTATTATTGAAACACCAGAGTCTTTGCTTTTATATTTTGCTTTTAAAGTGCATGACACTATTAATATTTACATAATTTATTTTTATTTTTCTATTTTTAATAAAATATAAATATAAAATATGTATATCAAATCGAGGACTCTCTTAATTAATATAAATAGTTAAATTCCATTTTTTTATTTTAAAATATAACTAATAATATAATAAAGATATGAAATCTGTACAGGATCCTTTCTTTTTTGGGGAGCTTTATTATTGTTTTATTCTTTTATACAATTTTAAATAAGAAAAATGTTAAAAAGATTACTCTAGATTTAATAATATATTGATAGCTAAAATAAACGGAACCTTAGTATATTATAAATTGTCGTTAGGTTACATAACAAATGTTTAAATTCTAGACACTCTGAACCTTTTCTTTTTTCTGGAAAAAGCAAATTCAACTTACAACTTGCTTCCTCAACATGGTTATATTATGATTTATATAGTGCAGATAATTTGTTATGATGATAAATTAAAAAAAGTGAAAAGTGATTAAGAAGATGAAAAAAAAAGGAAATATAAGTAAAATAAAAATTAAAGAAGAACACTTTTATTTATTTATTTGTTTTTTTTTTCTAGCAAGATCATAATAACAACTACTTCAGCCAGTGATTGCTTTTGCTTCTTCTCACTTTATTCTTTCTCTCTCTTTCTCTCTCTCTCTCTCTCTTTGCCCCTTCAAAGATGCACTTCAATCTTTTCTTTTGGCAAAGACCAGCATCCTTAATTCTTCAAAATTCTTTTACTACATAATTGCTCCCAAAAAAACCTTTACTTTTTCCTCTCTTCTTCTGAACCCATTTATTTTTTCCCGGAATTTCGATTGTTAAGGTTGTTGCACATCGCGTTTCATTGTCCCTCAACGCCTTTCAGCGGAAATTTCATCTGGGGTTTTTTCGTGGATCGGACCAGATCCTGTTTCTCTCTGATCCAGCTATATTTTTAAGGTATACCTTTTTTCTTACTGTAGTTGAATGAACAAGTCAAAGTTTTTCTCTTGGTCCTTATGGTGTTATGTTATGTTATGTTACACAAATTTTTAAATTAGTTGGTTGGTATCTATGGACAGGGGAATTTGCAATTTTTATTTGTTTATCTTTGGTTTCAAAATTGAATTATTTGTTTGTGTGTTGGTATGACAGTGAGGGTTGGTATAACTGTGAGGGTTGTTCCATTTATTTATTTTGGTAGGAAACGGAGGGGGTTATTTTGTTGGGTTCCTGCTATTTTATAATATATTTGGGATTTGGGGTAATTTTGAGTTTGTAGTTTATTTGTGTTCCAGATTTGTCATAATAAGAAGCACCATGGATGTTGATAAAGAATTTTTTGCTGAATCCTCTGGCTGCTATCAATTAGTGTTTTTTGTTGATAAATTTAGCAAAGATGATACTATCTTATGATGGCTAAGAGAGTTGATGCTGAAGAGAGGTCATTGTTTCATTGGATGTTGTCTCTGTCTGAGGTTCAGTTAGCACTTGCTTGGCTAGCTTGCTGATTGAGGTTGCTGCTTTGTATGTTTTGAAGAGTTTCAATAAGGAGTGCGTTCTAACAAAAATCTTTTGTTGAGCCAATTTTAAGTTATGATCAAGCAGATATTAAATAGGCTCCCTCGGAAGCCCTCCAAGTCGGGGGAAAGTCGAGAAGGAGGGGTGTTATCAACACCCTCTTCGACTCCTTCGACCAGTGCAAGGAGCACCGATGTAGCCGGCCACCGTTATGGAAATTCAACTGCTTCAACTCTTTCAGGCGTTGTTGAATCTAATTTGGTTCCTGGAGTAAATCATGGTGACAAGATTGCCCAAGCTTTGAACTCAAAACTGAATCTGAATGGGAGTTTTCCAGTTTCTGCCTATGAAGCCTTGCCAAGTTTTCGTGATGTTCCAAATTCAGAGAAGCAGAATTTGTTTATAAGAAAGCTGCAAATGTGCTGTATTTTATTTGACATGACTGACCCGACGAAGAACCTCAAAGAAAAGGAAATTAAGCGACAAACATTGGTAGAACTTGTGGATTATGTGTCATCTGCTAATGGGAAGTTTACAGATGTTATGATGCAAGAAATTGTAAAAATGGTGTCCATAAATTTGTTCCGTACATTTATTTCTCCTCCTCGTGAGAACAAAGCTCTTGAAGCATTTGATGTAGATGAAGAAGAACCTTCCATGGACCCTGCATGGCCTTTCTTGCAAATTGTGTATGAACTGCTTCTAAGGTTTGTCACATCACCTGAGACTGATGCAAAGTTGGCAAAAAGGTATATTGATCATTCATTTGTCCTGAGACTGTTAGACCTTTTTGATTCAGAGGATTCCAGGGAACGGGAATACTTGAAGACAGTTCTTCATCGTATTTATGGGAAATTTATGGTGCACCGACCATTCATCAGAAAAGCAATCAACAATATATTCTACCGCTTCATTTTTGAAACTGAGAAACACAATGGGATTGCAGAACTCTTAGAAATCTTGGGAAGTATAATCAACGGATTTGCTTTGCCGCTGAAAGAAGAGCACAAGCTGTTTCTTGTGCGAGCACTTATTCCTCTTCATAAACCAAAATGCATACCAATGTACCACCAGCAATTATCTTACTGCATTACACAGTTTGTGGAAAAAGATTGCAAGCTTGCTGATACTGTTATACGGGGATTATTAAAATACTGGCCGATTACTAACAGTTCTAAGGAAGTTATGTTCATAGGGGAGCTAGAGGAGGTCTTAGAAGCAACTCAACCTGCAGAGTTTCAACGATGCATGGTACCCTTGTTCCGGCAAATAAGTCATTGCTTAAGCAGTTCACATTTCCAGGTTAGTTAATTATAGTACTTTCAGTGTGTTTCAACTTTCTCTGTTGTTTTTTATGATGATTTTTCAACCCTCAAAATTAATGAAATGGAGCCTAAATTTGCTTGTTGGTTGTTGCCTGATTTGTGACATAGGGTGGGAATTTGGTGAAGAAAACCACTTTTCATATTCAAATAACATCCTAGTTCAGTTTTGGTTGGGATTATTTCTGGAGTAGGTTGTTCTTTTCTTTTTTTGAATCTCTCTCAGAATGTTGACAAAATTAATAATTACTTCTTTTAAAATATAAGCCAAACATGGGTCTCAAAAGACATGAATAAGTTGACAAACATACGTCAAATATGCACTTAATTTTGTTTTGTATGTTAGCCATGAAACATGGGCCTCACAATACAAATTGTAATGCCATTTGAAAAAATTTAATGTTGGATTACTACCACTAATACAAGGAGCAGTTACATACAGGTTTTTTAAAATGTGTGCTCACTTTTAACTCATAATATTACTTTTGATTTTCATTTCTGTGAACTTTACTTAAGAAAGTTGATGGAGAATATTGGTTAGTGTGACTTTCTTTTGCTGTCTCCAATGTTTTATGGCTTTCACCAAGACAAGTTTGTTTTTGTTTTTCTGATATATATTCAGAATGCTTGAACAGTGTTTTGGTGAAAGATTTGTGGTTTGTTTTTCTGTGACAATTTATCTTCTTTGAGGATGCCATTGTTAGGTTATTTCAGTAATCTGTTACTGAATTGAGTGTAATTGTGTTGATTTTTTTTTGTGGGACGGTTGTTGTTGGGGATCCCTGTAGACTGCAACGGGAACTCAACTCAGTGAAAATGTATTGGTACGGGCTGCTGAAATGATGTTGCACATATTTTCTTTATGTTGTGCAGTCAACTTTGAAGGCATTCATAATAGATCAGTGGAGGCACAGGCATTGTTTTGCCTGTTTTCTACATTTTTTATCTCGTAAAATGAGAAGAATGAGAACAATTAATCTACAGCATACCACTTCTTCAAAAAGAATAAGAAAATTGGGAAGTGGTGAACACCCTGCACTTTGGGAACCCTCCCCTAAAAGCAAGCTATCAAAGAGAGAGAACCAAACCACTTAGGTATTCTACTAAGTATCCATACTACTCACTGTTGGACCTGTAATGTACCAATTCCCTATCATACTGCTGTGTCTGAGCCGTCATTCCAACTGTTGTACTTTACAGTGTTTCACTCAGCCTTTTTGATCAGCCCTTCTGTAGGTATGTCCTGTTTGGAGACACTAGCAACAGACCCTGCTACCAATTGAAAGTACCCAAGCTCCTGGAAAGCCTCCCTTAAAAGCTAGCTAGTAAGGGGTGCAGAACCAAGCCACTTATGTACTCTGCTGATCATCCATTGTAGTTCAATCACCTTATAATTCCTAAATCTCTGAGTGTGGTAGCTTTCAAGGTGAGAATCAAATCACTTATGTACTTCACCAAACACCCCATACTAGATGTGGGATTTAGGCTTCCAATATAGCCAACTTCCCCTGAGAAATTGTGCTGTTGCAGTGCATCACCAATAGTTAATGGGTAAAATGGGCTTACAAATGTGCGAACTGCAGGTTGCTATCACCTTTATATATTATTATATATATGATAGCCAGGATTGTTTTACTCGGTGTTTATCATTGATTGTGTTTTGTTTATGAGCTTCTAGTCGATAAGTAAATTCATAGAAGGTGTAATAGCCATGCAAAAAGTATGAGAAGTTTGGTTAAAGCATACTACAGAATCTATTAGGAGTTTGATTAATATGAAAACCTCACTCAGTTGATGAGCTCACAACTGCTGTCCTGTATAATTGTAGTTTTATGGTGACAAAATGTACAATAGAAACTCTAATTGCAGCCTCAATTTTTCACTCTTCAATAGATTTATTGGACTGCACTTATTGGAAAGTCACCTTAGTTGTGGTTACCCTTAACTCGCCTAAGTTGTGACCTCTTTGAGAGTTGGGTTGCCTTAAATGCAACCTCAAGGGTTATGGTTTAATCCCAAATAGACTAGTGAAATGGAAAACGTAAAATATATAAGTAGGGTGCACACATCAATTTACTATTAGCTTTTTAGGGTTGAGTTAGGTTCTAGCTCGCATTCTAACATATTGGAGGAACCCTTTCCTATTATTGTTGCCGTTACATTCAGCTGATAAAGTTTCATTTCCTCTGCTTTCACTTTCAAACCATGAACCTCTTTGCAAGGGAAGAAGATGCTACTTATTCCATCTGTAAAGCAATATACAGTATGCACCAAGTGTGTATGACTGAAAATTATGCTAAATTATGTCTAGTAATTTTTTTAACATGTTTTATTATTGAAATTAGAAAAGTAGGTACTACTTGGGACCGTATCCTATAATCTTAAAGTGTTTTCAAAGATTTTAAACAATAGTTGAGACAAAAGCAGTGAAGTTTGCGTTTTTAATTTTGACTTCCCTAATTTTAGGGGCAAGTGGATCCCTGAGTTTTTTATATTTTAGTAATTACAGTTTGTTTTAAATAATGTCTCACAGCTTGTCTGTATTTTTTGCTGGATGGTCAAGTTTAACATCTTGGTTTCTAAGCACTATACCCTAGATTTATTTATTTTTCTTTGGATTGAAAAAAGGCTATACACACTTGAAAATGTATGTTTAAATTTATCTTGTAAAAGTAGATTACTGAGAACCTAGAGTGTTGGAACAAATTCTAATGGCTTCATGTTCAACTTTTAGTTTGGATAGTTGTTTAACCATTAGTAACTATCAAGAGTAAAGCTATACTTTTTTTTTTCCGTTAAACATGTTATGCATTCAAGTATGAGTTTTGCGAGTTGGAAACATCATTTGGAAATAAGAAATGCATGCTATATTCTTACTTTCGTATAGAAAATTCTATGAACTTCAAATAGTGATAAATGTTACACCATTCTTATAGATCATCAAAATGGTGGGGCTAAAGTGAAGATTTCATGTATTAATTCTGCAAGCCATAAAGATTGCGCCCAATATTCTCTTTTCTACAGACATACACAAATTTTCCTGTCCTCTTCCATCATAGCTTAGATTTTGGATTCTTTATTTGGCCAAGGATCCATTAGCAAGCTTGTATTATTCTTTTCTTTTTAATACTGATAAAAAAAGTAATAATAGGAGACATTTGGTTCAAGATGGATTGCATTGTGAAGAATGATGTTCTCAAGAATACTATGACTAGTAATGTTATTTGTAGATAAATTAAAAAACATATTTGTTCAGAATTTGATGGATTTATCAAAAAGTAAAATAGTGTATGCAATGACATGTAGAAAGTTTTTGCACTGTCATTCAATTATAAAGTTTGTTAACTTTTACAATAATTATATTGAAAGTCATATCAACAATGATTTCTGATTGGTTGACAAAGTAACACTTTTTCCATTAACAGTGCATAAAAATTAAACTCTTTCAAAATTTAAATGATAGGAGAAGAAGAGTAAGAATAGAAGTTGATAGTTAGGTTATAAAAATGCTTGCAATATTCCTTTGGACAAGTAACCTACCCAACCCCCACTTTGGGAAGAAATACCAATCAAGCAAAACAGGAATGTTATTTTCCTGGGAATCAAAATCAACTCACTAGGAATTTTAAGGCTTGTTCCAAACATGAGAATGTCATATTCCCTACTTTACTCTCCTAAGAGTAATTTAAGAATCCATGAAACAAACACAGAAATGATCTTACTATTAAACACTGCTGTGAATGCCTTTCCCAAAAATTAGGCAAAAATGTCGCCATTTTATTTCGAGTTGGCTCATCATTCTTGGTGGGATTAACTAATAATGACATGTATAACTAACATTGTGAAGCATAATTCTGAAGAGTGGACGTTTTAACCATAACCATCACTTTACTCTCATGCCCTTTTATATGTTTTGATTGCTTCTTTATTTGCAGGTAGCAGAGAGGGCTTTGTTCTTATGGAATAATGATCACATCGGGACTTTAATCAAGCAGAACCACAAAATTATACTTCCTATTGTCTTACCTGCTCTGGAACAAAATGCTCGAAACCACTGGAACCAGGCTGTTCAAAGCTTGACGATAAACGTGCGCAAGATATTCGCGGACACCGACCCTGAATTCTATGAAGAGTGCATGATGAAAGTTCGGGAAAATGAAGCGCAAGAGAAGGATATGAAGTCCAAGCGCGAGGCCCGATGGAAGCGTCTAGAAGAAATGGGAGGCATGAAAACAACAACCAATGAAGCTGTTCTGGTTTCTCCCAGAACTGCCTCTCATGCCCCTTCTAGCAAGGCAAGTAGAACTCAGTTGGAGTGATCCTTGTGTTTTGGCATTGGCATTGCAGAGTCCAAAAGCATAACTTATGCTGCATTGCACTATGTTGCACAAGAATACAAGGGGTGATAATGTGTTGGTTTTTGTTGGTTCCATTGGCCTCATTGATAAAATTTCAAGGCCAAAAAATGTGGGGTACAAAACAGCTCCAACTTGGTCTTAGAAGCATGGAATGAATGTATATATTGGATTGCATGGACAAGAATGGTTGCCTCAAGCCACAGTTTATTTGAGAATTTGTTTTCTAAAGCTGGCCTTTGCTGTTTGATGTTTCCAATGGCTTGAGTTCAACGTTTAATCTGCTTTCATACTTAAACTTTGATGGAAGCATCCTCCATTTTTTGTTGCCAATGTTTAGTGTTAATCATGGTTCTTTTTGTGTAGTTGAGTTGGTTGTTTAAGGAAATTGGGCCATTAGAGCTTATCTTATGTGAATTGCTGTGGACGCTCTATTTTATGACATAATGAAAGCAAATTATTTAGTGAATGTATTATTACTGATAAAAGTATTCAATGAATCTTTCTTTTCTATTATTTGTCTTCGAAATTCCAGATTGGGATGAAAAAAAATGCTTTTTGTTCTTCTGTCAATTTATTTTAAGGTCTACTATTTTTGTCTGTGATTTTTCTTGAATATTTTTGCCATTAATATACACAATTCCTTACGGTTCTTTTGTCCTTATATTTTTCTCTGTTCGTACTTTTAGTTTCTTATTAAGTAATAGTGTTCATTGATTATGTAATAATCTTGTTCGCAATCCAATCACCTTGTCATCAAATAGTCTAATGAAACAATCACGTAATAAAAACTCTAATTTATGAAGATTTTGTCTATATAAGATTTTGTTCATTCTGAAATTGCTTTGTTATGATAAGACTATCATACTTTCTTGGTATGCTCCAGCTACATATACAAATAGAATGTGTCCTATCTGTCTACTGTGAAACTGCTTTGTCTTAGAAAACACTATCATGTGTTGTTATGTCTCGTGCTTTAATAAACATGCTTGATATGTCTTGAATGTTATATCTCTTATAGCATATCTAAATGACACATTCTAGAACTCTTTTTAACAGGTAAAGAAATTAATGCATTGGATTAAAAAATTATATCCATTCATTTTTATAAAGTTTGAGAATTAAATTATATTAAAATTTTGGACATATATGAATTCTAATTTTGCGTTTATGTTTAAGGATTATAAACATATTTAATCATTTGAGATATTATTTAATACATTAGAAAAGCTTCCTTAAGGAGGAAAGTTTAGATGCTCGAAACAAAGAATATATGCAAGCATCTTTCTAAATCAAGAAAATGAAACAAGAGATAATATGCTACAACAAAAGAAAAAATTCATCAAATTAGCATATTCTTGAAGAATGAAGATTACATTAAAAATTTCTACATGCATAGTGGATGACAAATATCTCAACCTTAGCCAAGTGTAGACAAGAGTGGGCTTCAACTGTTGAGTGTGGGCCTAAGCTCTTATCTTTTAGGCCAAGTAGTATAGTATTTTTTTTGGGGTCGTGTATTTATGGGTTTTGGACCAAGAAAGAGATGAGCCTTATTTGGGCTTGGAGGTGAAATACATAAACACTAACACAAAATAGACATTTTATGTATGTGATTTTACGTCTGACCCACTAAAATCGGACATAGAAAATGACTGGTGACAAACTTGTAAATAAGTTATCAATTGCTTACGTCTAGCGCTCTAGGGTCAAACGTAAATCTCATTTTTTACGTTTGATTGTACGCATTGCACGTAAATTTATGTTTGACGCCCTATAGTCAGACATGAATTTATGTATGATTTTTCCTATCAGACGTAAATTTACGTAATCAGAGGTAAATTTACGTCTGATTTGTCCCAACCAAACGTAAATTTATGTCTGACTATAGTGCATCAGACGTAAACGTTAAAACTTAAACCCTAACCTTTTCCATAACGTCGCGATTGTGCAAGAAAACGATTTTCTGGTTTTCGCAATTGCACTAGTCGACAATCATGTGATTGATTATTGAGAGGTTTGTTTCTCCTTTGATTCCATTTTTGTGTGCCTCCATTTACGTTGAAACCCCAATTTTTCGCAGACACAATGGCGACAATTTGGTTTAAGTGCAGCGACATCGGTTTGGTCGAAGTGCAACGACGGAGTACGATGGTTTGTGACGTCATAAAGGGTGTTTGCTTTTGGTGTGGCTGCCATGCGGCGACGAGACTTCTTGCAAAAACAGTGTCTGCTTCAACCATCATTTGCGGTGTAGTGTGCAACATGTGAAGAAGAAAAACGTGAAGAAGAAGGAGAGAAAGAAGAAAAAGAAGAAGAAGAAGAAGAAGAAGAAGAAGAAGAAGAAGAAAAGAGAAGAAAAATGAGAACGTGGAGGAGGAGAAAAAGACGAATGTGAAGGAGAAGACGAAGAGATTTGATGCAGATTTGAAAAAAAATCATGTCTATTACTTTTGTAACAAACATAAATTTACGTTTGTTATAAATGAAATAAATGTAAATTTATGTCTCTCGATATTACGTCTGACCTATCACAGACATAAAAAGCCTAAAATAACAAACGTAAAGAGCCTTTTTTATATTAGTGAAAATTAAGGTTGAAAACCTTAATATGCGTTAGCTTGGAAAGCAAGTTAGGTTTAGCTCTCCTTTTTGGTGTCTCATGACATGAGACGTGTGACTTGCTTAGGTGGTAAATCACACTTTTTCATATTTCCTTTTTGATTCCAAAATTCAAATTCAAATTCTACACTAGTTTTCCCTCTTATTTTTGGAAACCACTTGCTCTCCTTTTCTCCTATAAATAGAGAAGACCACTTTTGTAAACATCATTCATGAGTGAAATAGAGTAACTCTGTCGAGATCACTTCGGGCTTTACCTTATATGAATCAACTTAGGCTAGAGTTCCCCTTAGTGGCTTCTCTAGCCTCCATCATCTAGAGTTGGCCCAACCTCTCTTGAGAGACCTTTCTTCTCACCTTAAACACCAAATACCAAACCATATCTTATGTTATTTGTCCCATTCGCGAGATCATTCACCTAGATGCTTGAAGTTGGAGTCATCATGTAGTATCAAGATCAAGGTCAATCCATGGACTTCAAGGGATAAATTATTGGTTTTTGCTCCATTTTTTCTTCAATTTCGTGTTGTCTCATGCTTAATTCTTGATTGTCTTCATGTTTTCTTCGATTTTTTTGAGCTTACTTTTTTTTTGTTCGGTTCAAAGTTGCTTGTTCATCTTGAACCTTTCATTGTGTGCTTCTAGGTGTTCTATTGGATTCTACCGATTGAGGTTTGTGTTTTTCTTGAGTTTTTCCTTTATTTTGATTAGAGAAATTGTTTTAATTTTGAGTCATTTTAATTTTATGATCCTTACATGATAGAAGACTATCTCCTAAACTTCAAGTGGTACGAATTTGAGGACAAATTATCTTCGATAAGGATAGTATGATAGAAAACTATCTCCTAAACATTTTGGTGGAGCTCCAAAGGTGCATGAAGAGCTCCATGGGCAGCGGAAATGGATGAAGGAATGGAGGCAAGTTGGAAGGAACTTGCAAGCAATGGAAGGTGAAAGAGGTGATAGGATTTCCTAATCTATGCTAGCCTAAGGAAGGTGGCTAGAGGTAGAGAGAGGAAATCTCT
>Ga0209589_1005200_pt1 | contig 22143 bp, 13 predicted proteins | sample CowpeawhiteBW_FD_187525 | JGI IMG/M metagenome (GOLD analysis project Ga0209589, IMG submission 187525) | Root nodule microbial communities of legume samples collected from California USA - Cow pea white BW (SPAdes) (version 2) | ecosystem: Host-associated > Plants > Roots > Nodule | place: USA... | reverse complement strand
ATTCAATTATTGATGAGTTCAGGGATCTAAAGGAACGAAGGGCAATCTTTTAGATATTTGTGATTTCTTTTTTAGTTATCGCTATACTAAGTTATGAATTCATTTTTATTGTGTTAGTGACAATAATGAAATGTATAAATTTTGGATGTATTATTTTGGCTCCCCCAACAATGTTGGTCAAGATCCGCCACTGAAATAGTATATACAAAAGTTACCAAAATATAATTACTAAACATCTTCTTTTACTTAGACATCCCCCTAGAAAAGTAGAAGTGCAATCAACTATTTTTATCTTTTAATTCTTGCATTCGAAACAGTGATATTTTTTCCTACCACTTCTTCATATAAAATTAAAAATATTACTTTTCACATTTTCCAATATAGACCAACCAGGTATACTAGAACAATTACACCAACATATAAAAATCTAAATTAATAACATATAACTAAAAACTCAAAATATAAAATATAAAAAAAAAATTATTATATACTCACGCATAAAATAAAAGAAAGTTAATGTAAATTTTTTTTTTCTAAGAGATTGCGTAAATTTCTCGATAAACTAAAACTAACTTATAAATAAATCAATTTGTAAAGATGCTTATACATAAAGTTAAGCTGTGAAGATATAACATAGTATATCTAAAATGTCGGTCTTTAAGATATTATAGTTAATATGCAACGACTAGTAGTTGAACTTAATGAAATATGGTTGTTCTTGGGACCATTAACTCATCAAATTTAATGCGGTTCCATTAATTCTTTCCGTCAATTTGATATTTTTTGGATAACGAAACAGGAAACGTAAATTGCAAACTAAGAAAATCTTCAAGAATGAGTCAATACTTTCAAGACTTTTCCATGTTGTCTGGATTTCAAACTGAGTACCTACCTGTCCAATGATGTTAAGTAATATGATTCAATAAGATTTAATTAGTCTCATCATCAAAAAGACTACAAAATATTCCAAGATACATCTATTAGGACAACTATTCACATATTAAAGTAATTATGACAAATCTCAGTAGTTAGATTATATCTTGATATTCCTTGATACCAAATATTTATAGGATATTTTTGGTATATTGGATAAGGTGCCACATTATTTTTGATATTATTATTTATTCAAGATAAGTTTTTATTTTATTGATATCACATAGACCCAAGGCCTGAGATGTCCTTTAAATACATATAGTATTCTCCAAAGAATACGCATTCTCTCGTATATTCTTTCTTACTCTAAAAGATCCAAACTCTCTTAGTGACTTGAGAGCGTGGACCCTAGTAAGAACATGTGGTGTCCATCGCGGGACCGATAATGAAACCACCAGTCCCTTAAGTCCTCCATTGGGGATCATCTGCACATTCCTCTTATACCTCGACTAGGGAGCTTTTATTCCCACTAACACAAAACAGACATTTAACGTCTGTGCATTCACGTCTGACATAGAGGGATCAAACTTTAAAAATGATTGGTAGCATACTTGTAAATAAGTAATCAATATTTATGTCTGGAGTCCCAAGGTTAGATGTATATTCATGTCAATTTTAGTCAAACCAGATATAAATTTATGTCGACTATATGCAGTTAGACGTAAATTTATGTCTAATTGTGCGTAGTCAGACATAAATTGAGATATTTACATTTGACCTTGCTATGCCAAACGTTAATGTTAAATTTTTTATTTCAGATCCTTTTCTAGTTTGCTTCCATTGTGCGTTTGTTTGCATTTCCGTTTGCCTCCATGTTCGTTTTCCTCCATGTTAATTTTCCGAAAGCTTGAAACCCTCCTATTTGCAGTAGCAGTATGTGATAGCAGTCTGCGACCATGGTGTGCGACGATGGGTGCGTTTCTTGTTTGCTTCCAGTTTGTGTTTGCTTGTACTTTCATTTCTTCCATTTTCATATCTCGAAATCTTGAAACCCTCTCATTCGCAACAATAGTGTGCAATAGCGGTGTGCGACGATGGAGGACGGTGTGGTCTCCAACTACAATGACGACGTGACAATGGGTCTCCTTTGAACTACAACGGTTGCGTGAACCACCATCCACGGTGTGTGCGACAAGTGGCCTCCTAAAACCTCCTTTTTTCTGCATTTTCTGCGTAAATTTACATCTAGCTGTTTCAGTGGTTGTAAATTCATGTCTGATTTTGTAAAAATGTAAATTTATGCCTCTCGATTCTATGTCTGATCTAAGCCAAACATGAAAACCCAAAAGAGCCTACATAAAAAGGGCTTTTCTGTGTTAGTTTCCTACTACACCCAATAGTTCCATATCACTTAGAAGTCAAGATCTAAAGTTGTTTAAATATTCGTTCCTCCATATACCCTCTGAGACGTATTTTAAGAATAAAATCGTGACAAAGCTAAGTGAGTATTCTCTAAACTCCCACATCGAGTAACATGAAGAAGAGTTGCTTTTGGAATTGTCACTGCAACTCAATAGGTCTCTTGGGTGTATGAGGGCCTTAAGTAGTTGGATGTGACTGGAAGGTTTGCAATTTTTGCCAGAAAAAATGTACTATGAAAGGTCTGAAGTTTTGGTCCACAAAAAAATTGCACTTTGAGTGATACTACTTTTGTTGAGTATTTGTACACGTAGGCCTTAAGGTGTCAAATCACGTCAAATTTCTTGTGTGCCTTTAATTATTTATATTGTTCTGCTCTTATTTGTGTGTGTGCTTCAACTTGAAGAGATAATTTTTTTAGTGCATGATTTCCCAACAAGAGCTGATGCTCTAAAACGGACAATAATTCAGATGAGAGGTGATTGACCCTAAGGATGTTTTGGGATTGGAACAAGTATTTATTAAATCAAATTATATGCAATAACTTATATATAAAATGATATTTTTTTTCTAGGTCAGATTCCCGATTACATCTCATTCTTTTTCACCCATCTCTTTTTAATCTTTTCGTTTATTATATAAATATAAAGAGATAACAAAAATAAGGTTGAAAAGATAAAATAAATAAATAAAGGAGATAACAAATAAAAAATTAAATACATAGAGCTAATAAAACTTTGAAAAGATTTTCGAATTGGATTATAGATTAAAGAGACATGATAGATGGAAGGCAGCGTTACTGCCAAATTTCACCAAATTTTGCTTTAGATTTAATTTCTTTCATTATAGAAGAACTATCATTTCTTGAATGCAAAGCGTCTACATGCTTAAAATATGACAGTTCATGCTTTATAGATCTTTGAGATTGATGAATCTTCTGTCACCCTTTGTTTTAACTTTATTTGTTGGAGGTAACTTCTGTTTGATTACGACCTTTCCTGTAATGTCAACTGCTTTGAATTTAATGAGCACCAGATCAAGTTCAATTTGAATGTAGAACTCTTCCTGCTCTTAACTAGATGAAATATTTGAAAAGGTTAATCTAGTCCACATGATATAAATTTCAGGCAGAGGAATCACCCTAGGGTCATAACATGCTAATTCATAGGCACATGGAAGACAAAATGTTTCTCTCAAAACACAACCACAATGTTCACTATGAAATCCTATTCTTAACTCGAACCATCTCCTCAACAATGAGTTGTAAGGCATAGTGACGGATCTTCAATCAATATGTTGGAAGTGTCTAAATTTTGGTTGAATTATTCTTTTAGTCCTTTTTTCATCTAAAAATATCAAGTTGGTCGTCTAATTTTTTTAATCTCAATTTGGTTTTGATTTTTTAAAAATTGATGGAACTTGATATTTTTTATTAAATTTCTTAAAACTGAGCAAGAATTTTTCTCCAAAATGTATACTTGGATTATGTCAATTACACAATAGAAAAAAGCCATCTTTGTTCACAACTTCAATTTTGATGAAAAAGTCTTGATCCGATTCAAGAAGTTTAATGAAAAAATGACAAAAATTGCATCAATTTTCCAACATCGAAATCAAATTAAGACTAAAAAAAACTCGGAGACCAACTTATTATTTTTGAACGAAAATAAGAACCAAAAGAGTAATTCCAAAAATTTTATATAAACTACTGAAAACATTGTATTTACTTTTTTATGATAATAAAAAATAAAAAAATATATAATTATTTTTATCATTATAATTATATTTATAAAATTAAATATAAAATGATTTTTATTTTATGATAATTAATTTTCATTTATAATGATTACGTTGAAAAAATATAAAAAAATGATTAAATTTAGTAAATAATCATTTAAAAATAACATTAATAAAATAATTATTTTTATTTAAAAGATATAATTGAAAAATAAATGTTAAGAAAAAAAGAATATTCCTCATCTATAAATATAAATATATAAAAAATTATTAGAATATAAATATATAACATATATTAAAATATTAAATTTTTAAAAAATGTATATGAAATTCTATAAATATAAAATAAATGGTGGGGGTGGGGTGGGAGAGGAGGCCATGGCCCCTTTGTCCACATTAAGATCCGCTGGTGGTAAGGCATATTTAGATACATTTACAACCAATATTTTATACTTGGTTGCTTTAAAAGCGCCAGTCATCAAATTTAGACTTTTTTCAATGATGCCTTTAATTAGTTATATTGTAGGATGATGAGATTATGAATTGCATTCCAACACGAGCAAAGATCTTCCATATTACTTTCCATGACTTTCTTCAGGTTTCAGTATGCAGCCTTAACCTTGATACAAATGTTATGAACAATAACATAAAACATATAACAAAATAACGTACATGTTTGATGTTGTATTTCCTAAATGCATTACTAGATTTGTCTAGGCCTTGACAAAATATTTCTTATACGAAATGATCCAAGACTCATTGACATATTCGAAGAATAAAGGCCATGAATTATAAACATGGTTAAGGCGATCAACACAATAAGTAAAGTTTGACTCATCTTCTCAATCCATGACATTTTCCCATGCTTTCAGGACAACATCCCATGTCTCAACAAAATTGACTAACATTTTGTATTTAGCTTACACATTTTTCTAAATGCGGAATCAATAGAGAAGATGATAACATTTAAGGAATACGGTGTCAATGGCATTCATCAAAGCTAGATCCTTGTTAGTAAAATTGATGTGTGGACCACCTTTAGATGTCATAAATGTTAGCACAGGTGACCTTAGTTCATGGATTTGATGAAGCTAATGTATGTGATCATGTGAGATTGATGTAGACTTAATGAAGAATTGAAGTGATTGGATGAAGCTTGTGGTTTATTGAATCTGAAATTGAGATTAATAACACAAATCTTTAAGATTGGATACAACTCTCGTGCCTCGTGCATCGTCGTCATCACTCAATCATCATCGTCATGTCTCGTTTGTCATATCTTATGCCCTAATTTGCATTCACAACTCTTGTTCCTAAACATTTCTCGTACCATAATCTCCATTCATAGGTTTTATGCGATAACGCAAACATCGTTCTTTCCTTCTTCAAAGTTTTTCTTCTTCGTTTCAATTTTTGTATCACATACAGGTAATAAAATTGACTTTTGTTGTAGTTGTGGATTCCTTCCCACTGCCTTAATTTGTTGGAAGGATTACAAAACCCAAAATTTTACCTAAAAGTCTTCTAGTCTGGGTGATAAGGGTAAACCTCAGTTGAGACTTTTAGTCTATTGGGCTTGAGCCATAAAAGCCACAACAATTTTAGCACACTGGGCTTGAGCCACAAAAGCAACAACAACCATTTGTCCATTAGTCTTGAGCCATGAAAGCCACAAACAATTGTTAACACATTTGGGCTTGAGCCACAAAAGCCACAACAACTTTCTTTACATTCTACTTGAGCTACGATAGCCACAAACAATTTTTAGCACATTTGGGCTTGAGCCACAAAAGCCACAACAACTCTTTGCTCATTAGGCTTAAGCCATAAGAGCCACGACATCTTTCAGTCTTGATGGGTCATTATTTTCCCTTATTCCATTGCCTTTTTATGCCCATCTTGATACTTTTTTAGTGCTTAATTGTCTTCTATTAGTGCATTCTCCTCAATTGGGCTTCATTTGGCCATATTTTCAAATTTTAAGTAATTTGGCATTAATTGGTCTAATCTTTGTCTATAAATATTATTAGGTACTTTGTGAAGCAAATTTTGGAGCTTGGGCACTAATCTTAAGATGAAGAGAGAGTTTCCACATCATTGCCACGTCTACGCTATGTCCTTTAGCCTGTCCATGTCACTAGGCCACCATTTTCAGCACATGGTGAAATTTTTGTAATTCTAAGTGGCAGAATGACAATTTTATAAATATGTAGAAATGTGGTGATGTGACCACGAGTTTTTATGTCATTTTTTTGTCATGGGTAGCCACTTCTTCTTCCCCAATCTGATTTTACATTTTGGGAGAGCACCATTGTTAGGGTTTATGCATTTTCTTGAATCTTCCACACATTGGAGCTGAAAGTAACGTTTTTCTGCATATTCTCTCTTTTGATTTGAGTTTTTTTGTCTTCTTTTCTTCCTTTTAATGATGCATTTCATTATATCCTAAAATTGATAGAACCTTCCATAAAGGAGTTAGGCATAGTAGGAATCCATTTCTGCATCCTGCATATTCTGTGACTTTTCCTAATTCACCTAATACTCATGTTTTTTAGCATTCAGATCATTTTATGCATACTGAGCATTATGATCATTTTGATATTCATTTTGATATTGATAACATGGCTCAACCTCCACCTCCACCTCATGAGAGAAGAAAGAGTGAGCTGATTGCACTTGAGTTCACTTATGACTCATTGTGCATTCAGTATCCTAATGAGGAAGTCCATTATGTTTTGAAAACTGGATTAATCCATTTGTTGCCAAAGTTTCATGGCCTTGCAGGTGAGGACCCGTGTAAGCACTTGAAGTAGTTCCACATTGTTTGTTCCACCATGAAGCCCGCGGATGTCCAAGAACATCATGTGTACTTGAAGGCTTTTCCTCATTCCTTGGAGAGTAATGTAAAAGATTGGTTGTATTACCTTGCACCAAGGTCAATCACGAGCTGGGATGACTTGAAGAGATTGTTCTTGGCCAAATTCTTCCCTACGTCCAGAGCCACAACCAAAAGAAAGGACATTTATGGCATCAAGAAGTAGTCTAGGGAGAGCCTTTACGAATACTAGGAGAGGTTCAAGAATTTATATTCCAATTGCCCCCACCACTAGATATCTGAGCATCTGCTTCTTAAATATTTTTATGAAGGCTTGCACCATATGGATAAAAGCATGATTGATGCTACTAGTGGTGGTGCTCTTGGTAATTCGACCCCAACAGCAGTGAGGCAATTCATTAAGAACATGGCCTCTAACTCTCAGCAATTTGGCGCAAGAAATTATGTTATTATGGTGAGAGGAGTTCATGATGTAGAAGTTACCGAGTACAATAAGAAGTTAGAGACCAAGATAGATGATTTTACCACTTTAGTCAATCAACTTCTTGCGAATTAGAGGACTTCACCTTCTACTACAAGATTTTCTGGCACTGCATGTCAGTTGATCATTTCACAGATTCTTGCTCAGCCTTGCAACAGGCCACGACTTCTGCACCCTCTAATACTCCTCAAGTCTGTGCTGCCGACATTTTCAACAATAGGTTGCCCCAACAACACCAGTAGAACAATGATTTGTCCACTAACATATAAATCCAAGTTGGAGAAATCATCCCAATTTGAGATGGGACAACCAACAACAAAGAGTTACACCTGCCCAAGCTGCCTAGTTGCACCTGCACCTATTCCTACTGCCACCCCAGCTCCTATTGCACCTTCATCTTCTACTTCACTAGAGGAGTTGGTGAGGATGATGACACTTCAAAATATGGAATTTTAGCAAGAGACTAGAGCTTCAATTTAGAGTTTAACAAATCAAATAGGGCAGATGGCCAGTAAGCTACAACAAGCTCAGGCTCACAATTCTGATAAGTTGCCATCACAAACATTTGAAAATTCAAGAAATGTGAGTGCTATTACATTGCGATATGGGAAGAAGACTGAAGTTTCCACTCCTCATCCTACACTTTAAAAGGAAGTTGACCTTGCCACACTTCAGAGAAAGCGTGATTCTCATGTAGCTAGTCCTTCCATAATTAGTGTGCCTTCCACCTCTACTACTATGCCTCCCATCCCTCTTATTTTCCCTCCAAAGGTCATTCCAAGCAAAAAGATGGAAGCGGTTGATAGGGATATCTTAGAAAAATTCAGGAAGGTGGAACTTTACATACCTCTATTGGATGCGATTAAACAAATTCCCAAATATGCAAGTTCTTGAAGGAGTTGTGCACACAAAGGAGGAGGCTAAAAGGAAACGAGAAGATCATCATGGAAAGGAATGTGTCAGCATTGACAGGTACATTTTGTGTACCTTGCATCATAGGTAACAATAAGTTTGAAAATGCAATGCTTGATCTTGGTATTTTAATAAATGTAATGCCTTTGTCTATTTTTAGATCTCTTTCTCTAGGACCCTTGAAACCTACAGGTGTGGTGATTCAGTTGGCAAATAGAAGTGTTGCCCACCTCGCAGGTTTAGTTGATGATGTTTTGGTTCATATTGGTGAATTGATTTTCCCTCTCGATTTTTACATTTTTAATATAGAAGAGGATTTTCACATGGTTCTTCACCAATCATTTTAGGTAGACCATTTTTGAAAACCGCATGAACCAAGATTGATGTCCATGCAGGTACTTTGTCCATGGAGTTTGATGATATTAATATTATGGATGGCATGAAACATCCCTCTGAGGATCATTTTGTTTTCCACGTTGATATCATTGATGATGTTGTTGATGGACATATCTCTAATTTCCACCCTTTGCATTGCATGAAATATGAATCTGTGTCTGAATTGTCTGAATTTGTGTGCATTGGTGTTGATTCCTATTCATATTGTTATTCTGATTATGATTTTGATGTTATTCTAAGTTTGAGACTCTCTCGGTGTTATACCATATGATTTTGATGTTACACGGTCAGAATCCTTTAACCATGTTGTAAGAAGTACATATGCATCTGATTGTTATATTAAGGTACAGGTTGTGGAACTCATTTCCCCTTCCTCTATGGTTCCTAATATTCAGCTAGCACCTAGCACTCCATGGTTGAAACCTCTACTAGACAACCTAAAAAATATATCTATTTGAAGGATGAGCAAAGACTACATGTGATCATCTCTACCTCCCTCACTGCTGAGTAAGAATAGAGGTTTTTGCAAGTGCTCAAGAAGCACAAGAAGGCCATTCGATAGATATTGGTTGACATTCCTAGTATTAGCCCATCCACGTGCATGCACAAGATATTGTTGGAGGATGGAGCAAATCTAGTGAGACAGCCACAAAGATGACTCAACCCTGTAATTCTAGAGGTTGTGAAGAAGGAGGTGACCAAGCTTCTACAAGCTAAAATCATCTACCCCATTTCAAACAGTCAGTGGGTCAGTCCCATCCATGTGGTTCCCAAGAAGATAGGCCTCATAGTTGTTAAAAATGAAAGGAACGAGTTGATCCTAACTAGGATGCAAAACAATTGGAAAGTTTTGCATTGATTATAGGAGGCTGAATCAAGCGACCAAGAAAGACAAGTTCCCCATGTCATTCATTGACCAAATGCTTGAGCGCTTGGCAGGTAAATCCCATTATTGTTTTCTTGATGGTTTTTTTGGTTATTTTCAAATCCATATTGCTCCTGAGGATCAGGAAAAAACCACATTCACCTGCCCCTTTGGCACTTTTGCCTATAGGAGCATGTCTTTTGGCCTATGCAATGCCCTTGACACATTCCAACGGTGTATGTTTAGCATTTTTAGTAATTTTCTTGAAAACTGCATAGATGTGTTTATGGATGATTTTACTGTGTATGGATCCTCCTTTGATGCATGTTTAGACAGTTTGGGTAGAGTTATGAATTGGTGGATCCAATCTAACCTTGTTCTCAATTTTGAGAAATGCCATTTCATGGTAGAACAAGGCATAGTTTTAGGGCACATCATTTCAAATAAGGGCATAAAAGTTGACCCTGCCAAGATTTTTGTGATTTCAGAGTTGCCTTACCCCTCTTCTGTGTGAGAGGTTCGTTCTTTTCTTGGCAGTGTAGGGTTTTACAAGTGTTTCATTCAGGATTTTAGCAAGAAGGCCCTCCTACTGTCCAAGTTACTGCAAAAGGATGTTGACTTCATCTATGATGAAGGATGCAAAGAGGCTTTTGATTGCCTAAAAAAGGCCCTGACCATCATTCCTATCATTCAGGCGCCAAATTGGACAACCCCATTGGAGCTCATGTGCGATGCATCAAATTATGGTGGGGAGCTATCCTAGCACAAAAGATTGATAAGAAGCCTCAAGTGATCTAATATGCCTCCAGGACATTGGATGATGCTTAAGCAAACTATACCACAACAGAGAAAGAACCTCTTGCGATTGTTTTTGCACTTGAGAAAGTTAGATCATATTTAGTTGGTTCTCCTGTTGTTGTGTTTACTGACCATGCAGCTCTAAAGATCTTGTTGAAGAAGGTGGAGTCAAAGCCTTGATTGATAAGATGGATGTTCTGGCTCTAAGAGTTTGATTTGGAGATCCGTGATAGGAGCGGAGCACAGAATTTAGTTGCAGACCACTTGAGCAGGATAGAGAGGTTTGCTGATGATGTTTCACCTATCCAGGATAACTTTTCTGATGAAAGTTAATTGACACACTCTACTTCTTTCCTCTCCCCATGGTTTGCTAATATTGTGAATAATCTTTCTGCTTCTATTTTTCCTACCCTGGCGTCTAAAGTTCAATATGATAAACTTAAGAGTGATGCTAGGTATTATATTTGGGATGACCCATATTTGTGGAAGATGTGAAGTGACTAAGTTACCAAGAGATGCATTTTAGACCATGAGATCGACTCCGTCCTCCAATTCTATCATTCATTTGCACCCGCGGTGGTCATCTTCGGACACAAAGGATAACTCGCAAGGTGCTAGATTGTGAATTCATTTGGCCCACCTTCTTCAAGGATGCGTGGAGGATTTATAGCACATGTGAGCAATGCCAACAAGCAGGAGGAGCTATTTCTTGGAGATAACATATGTCTCAAAAACCCTTGTTGTTTTGTGAGGTCTTTGATGTATGGGGTATAGATTTCATGAGCCTTTTCCTTGTCTCTTTTGGTTTCACTTACATCTTACTTGTTGTTGATTATGTTTCAAAATGGGTGGAAGCCAAAGCCACCAGAACTAATGATGCTCAAGTTGTTGTAGACTTTGTTAAGTCTCACATATTTTGTAGGATTGGAGTTCCTGGAGCCATCGTTAGTGATCAGGGCACCCACTTTTGTAATAGATCTATGGAGGTTTTGCTTCAAAAGTACGAGGTTGTGCATAATCTTTCTACACCGTATCACTCCTAAACTAATGGGTAAGCAAAGATCTTAAATAGAGAAATTAGGAGGATCTTGGAGAAGATTGTACAACCCAATTGAAACGATTGGAGCAGACTTGAGGACGCTCTTTGGGCTCACAAGACTGCTTATAAGGTACCTCTAGGGATATCTCCTTATCAGGTTGTCTTTTGTAAGCCATGCCACCTACTAGTGGAGATAAAGCACTGAGCTTATTGGGTTGTCAAATCATCCAACTTCTCATTTGATCGAGCTGGGGAGGAAAGGAAGCTACAGTTGAACGAGTTAGATTAGATCCGTTTGGAAGCATATTAGCACTCTATGTTCTACAAAGAGAAGACCAACATATTCCATGATATCTCCATAGCTAGGAAGGATTTTATTGTCAATCAGCAAATGTTATTGTATAACTCCAGACTTGGTCTAATGGGTGGTAAGTTGTAGTCAAAGTGGATTGGTCCTTTTGTGGTGACTAATGTTTATCCTTATGGTGCAGTTGAAATCAAGAGCCAGTCCACCGATTAGAGCTTCAAAGTGAATGGGCCTCGTTTGAAACCATTCCTCAACAACCCTTCTTTATTGCATACTGTTGTAGAGGAGACTTCCCTGCTTGACCCCACTTTTGTTTCACCATCATTTAGGAAGTTTTCTTTTTCCTTCCTTACTTTTATTGCACTTGTCCATGCCCATCTGCTGAGATTTGATTGTTTGATCTTGTGTTTAAGTCAGAATGAGATAATGTGTAGTTTAAGTGTGGAGGGAGTCTATTGTTTATTTCCTTTTTGTTAATTTTTGTTAAGTTTTTGTTTTCTGTTTTGGGACACTCACTTCACTTTTGGAGGATGATTTGTTGGTTGTTCTATGAACTGATATCCTTGCTTTCTCTTTGCATGTCAAGTTGTTTTTCAGTTGTTTTACCTTGTGTGAGGACTTGAGCCTCTCTGTTCTTTGTTGTATGATATATGCCTCTTGAATGCCTGTAGAGTGGCCTTGGCTTAACTCTTCTTCATGCTTTTCTAATTCACATGCATGTTTGGATATGATTTAGGCAATTTTGTTCTGATGAGCCTACAGCCAAATGAGTCTACCTTGGACGGTTTCCTTTGATATCCCTTTTGAGCCTGCATACCCTTTTTCATTGTTCAATATCTCATTACAAGCCCTTAGCCTGAAAAACCATGACCCATCCTACCTTAAGAAATTTTGGAGCTTTGGAATTGTTTTGGGAATGGGTGCTCGTTCAAGTGTGGTTGCGCACAATAAGTGTGGTTGTGCACATACTTGTTTTTGTTCATGGATTGCTCATTTGTTCATTTTATCTCGAACTTGAAAATTGTTGTTTCTCTTAAAAACAAAGAAAAAGAAAAAAAAAAGAAAAGAAAGAAAAGAGGTTTGGGTTTGAGCATTGTGTGAAAATTAAATTTGCGAGTGTTGGAGTTTGGAATTGCTTTCATGGTTGATTTTGACGTATTATCCACTACTTCTCTATTTCCTTTGGGTCTTTAGCTACTTATCCATATGTTCCACACTTTGTCCCTAAACCCATTACAACCTTGAAAAGTCCTTCTAATCTTGATATGCATGTGTTTTCGGTTTGATTGTTGGTTTTAGAGGCTTGCCAAGTCTGTTTGATGCTTGTTTTTCAAGGATGCTTTAAGAGTAAATAGTAGCCTAGAGATTTGAGTGATACAATGCATATTTTGAGTACTTGACATGTTTTCAATTACTTAGATGATGTCCATGGATTTCTTGCACCTTTGACTCCTTATGTGTTTGATGTATTTCCATTTGTCTTTTTCACGTTTGTTCATTTGTGTTGTATCTCTTTATCTCTTTCTCTCTCTCTCTCTCTTTGTTTTGTCTATGTTATCCTTGCTTTGCTTTGTTGTGACTTTTAGTTTTTTTGCCCAAGAGTGCAAAAGGGTAAGTGTAACATCCCTAAGGAATATTACTAATATTTAATAAATAAAATAGGAAATAAAAATAAATGCCTCATTTAATATAATAGCATTTCCCAAAAACACGGGAAATTTAAAACTTTAACACACATGTAATAAAAACAGGAGTCCATAATTTATAAAACTAAAATAATATTCACATGGCTCCCAAAGGATTTCATATTTATCTAAAAACCAAAATCATAAACATATAAACAAAATCCCCTACTATCCCTCGCTCCGAGTCTATGCATCTCATGGCCCACCTGTCAAATCATCTGCTCCCGAATAACAAGTTATCCGATCATCGCCACACACACAAAAACGGTGAGCTATGAACAATATATAAACAAATACATGAATTAAATATGCCACCCATCCCAAAATAACATAACTAAAATTTCATGATTTTCAAATTACCCAACCATGACCTCATAGTCCTTCATGACTCATATACATGAACTAGGTCTTGGGACTTCACTATACTTCCACGAAACTAACCCATTCGTGGTCCAACCCTATGAGCCTATCTCGCTCATAGTCCTGCCCTACAGACTCCTCGTCTGTAGTAAATCATCTAAGCCTCATTAACTTGGACCCTGGCATGCACACAATGACCATACTATGGACTCCTCGCCCAATGGTAGCCGACGAGAACATAACAATTCCTTGCCTATCGTGCGCCCGACGCATGTAATCACCATACTAAGGACTCCTCGCCCAATAGTAGCCGACGGGAACTCAACCAGTTCCATGCCCATCATGCGTTCAACCATTCAAGCACATCCCAGACCCCTATTGGACTTAGTCTTTCAAGCCCAAACATCACAAACACAAGCAAATACTTCCTATCCTTTAGGAAATAACAAGCAAACCATCCCAATAGTACACAAACACATGGCAATTCGTATAAACTCGCTTAATCCAAGGACCCTCGCCCAAGCTAAACCCCCAGCCTTGCTTAGGCTAGTTCACCTCGCCTGAGCGAGCTTAAAACAGTAGCATCAGCACGTTATCTCGCTTAGGCGAGATCTTCTCGCCTGGGCGAGCCATACCTTCGTTCAAATTAACCCACACCTTGCCTGAACGAGGATTCAATCAAACCAACATCAATTCTCATCGCGACCTTGCTTAGGCGAGTCATTCTCGCCTAAGCGAGCATGCTTGTCGCTCAAAACCCCAATAACTTCTCGCCTGACGAGAAGTCGCGCTCAAATCATCCAAGATTCCTCGTAATCTCGCCTAGGCGAGCCAATTTTGCCTAAGTGAGACTGTATTTCGCTCAAACCCAACCTTGGTTGCCTGAGCGAATTGCTCGAGTATGATCACTTAATGGACTCCTACAACTCTCGCTTAGGCAAGAAGGAGTCGCTTGGGCGAAACGTGCAGAGTTTTCACCATTGCTCGTGCATCAGAAACACCAAACCAATACCAATTTGTGATACATTCATATTCTTTATCTCTCATTCATCAATCAAGCCATAAAACACAATGCAAACACAATTTGGACCCTCAAGACGCAGTGGTGAGCATAAACCAAATTAACAATACCTAAAACCCTCATCTAATTCATACAACTGCATATCATGACTTTGCCCACAATCTCAATCAACCAAATTCTGGACCAAAGCACATACCACACGAATTTCCCAATCAAACAAAAACCAATTGAGGGCAAACACAACAAACATATAGTATTGAAATACACACAAGTTCAGCACCCCTAACCTGGAATTATTGATCAAAATTGAGAGAGACGAATATCCCTTGATTCACAATTGCCTTTTGCTTCAGCCCTTGCACCCCCAATTCAACCTCTCACACTCCAAATTTCGCTCTCCTCCCAAGCCAGAACAAAAATAATTACAGAAACGAATTTAGGCTTTATGGTGTGGTTAAGTCTCATTTAATTACCATTAAAGGATGATTTCCAAACCCTCTTTTCTTCCCCTTCTAGGTTTTCTTTTGCCCTCTCATATTCCCTCCAAAACTACACATAAAAAATTAAAATTCCAATTTCATTCCCAACCAAGTTTGAACCCACAACCCATTAATTATCATATCAAATGCACAACCAATTCAACCAAGTCAAGTTTCGTGATACTCTCACATCATTATAAACTTACAATACCAATTCCATACTCATACATATTATTAAAATTAATAATAAAACATCAACACATAATTGGCATACATAGGACTCGAACCCAAGTCCTCTCACACATAGCTAGTACTGTTCCACATCACATCAAACAATACTTAATGCCATAAAGGCTCTTTCCACTTGCATTTATTAATTAATTTCACGGGTCTTACAATAAGTGTGAGTGATTTTGATGAGTCATTATTTTCCCTTATTCCATTGCCTTTTTGTGTCCATCTTGATACTTTTTTAGTGCTTAATTGTCTTCTATTAGTACGTTTTCCTCAATTGGTCTTCATTCGGTCATTTTTCTGAATTTTAAGTAATTTTGCATTAATAGATCTAATCTTTGTGTCTAAATTTTTTTAGGTACTTTGTGAAGCAAATTTTGGAGCTTGGACACTAATCTTAAGATGAAGAGAGAGCTTCCACATCATTGCCATGTATGCGCCATGTCATTTAGCTTGTCCACGTCACTGGCCCACCATTTTCAGCCCACAATGGCATTTTTGTAATTCTAAGTGGTAGAATGACAGTTTTGTAAATATATAGAAATGTGTGATGTGACCACGTGTTTTTAGGCCATTTTTTTGTCATGGGCAGCCACTTCTTCTTCCCCCATCTGATTTTACGTATTGGGAGAGCACCATTGTTAGGGTTTATGCATTTTCTTGAATCTTCCACACATTGGAGTCGAAAGTAACATTTGTAACATCCCTAAGGAATATTACTTAAAATAAATAAATAAATTAAATAAATTAAATCAGAGGTCGTCAGGACAATAATCACAACGCGGAAAAATTTAATTTTATTAAATAGCGCGCGCCAAAACTCATAACATAAACATCAAAGTGTTACAAGTTTCCAAAATTCATGTTCATAATAAACGTAGTAATTACACGAGAGAAAAACCCTAGCTCTAATCCCCAAGGCTAGCCCTTACTCCGTCGGCTGGACATCATCAGCTCCACCTGTTTTAACATCTGCTCCCGTGTAACGAATCACACGATCATCACCATACACAAACAGAAAGGGTGAGCTGAGAAAAGAAAATAACAGATATACAATATGCAAAATAAAACATACACCCATCTTATTCATTATACATAGTTCTTGGCCAAGACCTTAACCCCAAGGCTTTTCAGCCTTCAAATCACATAAATTGTTAGTCTTGGACTCGAGAATGTGATGCTCACACGAACCTGCCCGCTCGTGGTCCTACCTCTACGAACCTCCCTGCTCGTAGTCCTGCTCTACGAACCTCCCCGCTCGTAGTCCTGCTCTACGGACCTACCCACCTGTAGTCCAACACATGTGATCCACCAGCCCCATACCTCCCCGCACGTGGCATCTCTCAATGTGAGCACAGAACATACGAACCTACCTCGCTCGTATCCTCACGTGAGAGTAACTGGATATGAACCTCCCCGCCCATATCATCACATGTTAACCACCATCCATGAACCTACCCGCTCATGGCACAACATCTCCCGATCCAAGCAAAGCATTATTGTCAGTTAAAAACAACACACAACACTCGTAACCTGCTGCACAACCGCCTGGCGCATCAGCCAGCGTCGCCTAGCAAAACAGGCTCAGACCGCCTGGCGGTATCTGCCCGCCGCCAGGCGCCAGCGCTCTTCCAGCGCCACTATTTTTCCAACACCGCCTGGCGAAACACTCCATTGTCGCCAGACGCCACGCAGTGCAGAATTTCCCCCTGTTGTTCCTATCGCTTGGCGCACTTACCCCAGCCGTCAAGCGCCATGACAGTAACGAAAACCTGATATTATATGCACTCCATACTATCCAGCTTGGACCCCAAAGTGTTCTAGATCATTGTAGCACCTTCACTTAATTGACCTCAAGCCTAATCATCACATTACACAATCTATTTCTTATCTCATATACTCACATATCGCCCCTTTCAAACTAGATAATTTACCCACCATTAAGACGAACAATATAACTTATTAAGTTATAGCAAAACCCATTCTAGTATTATCCCTGCATCAGTTTCCACTGAATGACCATATCACATAACCCAGATACCCTTAGATTTGTGACTATTATTTTTATTGAAACTTTACCATAATCTCAATTCAAATCCTTTCCAATTGAGTCTATACCTAAGCTTCCACTTAACAAGACCCTTACTCAGCCAACATTGCATCTACATTATACCTCATCGAAAATACTCCAACCCAACGCATCTCTCCCTAACAACTATTCCTCACAGAGATAAGCTATTTATGTATATCCATCATCCATCCATCATTCACACTTCATCTAGCATCATGTCTTAACACACATATACCCTGTCTTCCCCTTTTAAATCACCAATTGCACTGTTCCCTTTTAGTTTACTAAAACTCGCTTCCTCTCTTCCACGAACCAACTGCAACACAGCCCCAATTGGGTCTGCCCACGCCATCGCCTGACGGCTAGTAAGGAACCGCCAGGCGACATACCAGATCCTGGCAAGACTGCCCTCGTCCCTGCATTCTCCATGAGTCCCACTCTCCCCTTCTTCTTTCCAATCAGTCATCACCCAGTCATATTACAGAATCAACAAAGTCTCGTGATACCAACCCACTCCAGAACAAGATATCAATTTAGACAAAACATCATTGACTTCAATATTTCAAGAATTGGAGTCCCTACCATCACGCAATTGAACCCTTATAGGTTAAACTCCCAACCCGAAATATAACCATCTCAAGTGAAGCAATCACGCATAATTATCATTCCCATATAATAATCTTCCTAATGGGACCCCCAACACATGAAGAAATTCAAGAAAACACGTAAAACAGCAACAGACATACGAACCGCCTGGCAGAATGCCACCCACCGCCAAGCAATTCAAACAAAAATGCCCAGAACTGGGCCAACACTGATGTGCCGCCTAGCGGCACATGCATACCCGCCAGGCAGTTTCTAGGCAGAATCCAGAATTTTGCAGAAATAGTGCAACAGACGAAAGGCTAATGCAAACATGATCATACCAGGTATAGTAATAATGATTTCGATCAAAAAAACTCAAGAACAATTCCCCTTACCTGGATTTCCCGCTTTCAAACCCGAATTGGTGAGTGTGTCTCGAAGCAAAACCTCCTCCTCACTTGTTTGCACCTGTCACACTGTTTCTCCCTTCCAACTCCTCTCTGCAGTACGCCCATACATGAATCCTTCTACCAAGGTTCCTCCTCAGTTTCCAGGTCTCTCTCTTACTCCAATTACACGTACTCTCTCTCATTTACTCCTCTCTTAAGTGCTCTTTACACTCCACACGAAAATTACATTAAAAAGTGGCTTAAAGGGTATTCATTACCTATTTACTGAATATTTTCAGCCCTCTGGATTGCCACTCTTGGCTACCAGGGTTCCAACCCTTTCATGTTCTTGCCAAGGAAAAATTTAGCAAAAAAAAGAGTAAATTAGTTCTCAACAAGTTTTGAACTCACAACCCATCACTCACCAAGTCAATTTCACAACCATTCAACCAATTCATCTTTTGTGATAACTCCTATAATTTTAGGAATTTATCATCACGCCACACATTCCATATATAATCAAACAAAAATACATAATTTAATTAACATTCAAGTGGCACACATAGGACTCAAACCCAAGTCCTCACACACAATAAAGTACTCTCAACCACTTGAGCTAGTACTTTTCCACGTCATAGATCCACAAATTAATTACTTTAAATGTTTCTATTACCCGCCATAATTAAATAATTATTTAAATAACTATTTAATTTTCTCGGGTCTTACAACATTTTTCTGTACATTCTCTCTTTTTATTTGAGTTTGTTGTCTTCTTTTCTTCCTTTTAATGATGAATTTCATTTTGGGTTTGTTTGTTGATTCGAATTCCATGGTCAACTAATTTCGTATACATTGGTTCCTTGCAGAGAATGAAATGAAACCTTGAGATTAATGTTTTGTTCGGTTGGGTTTTGTTATTTCTACGTTCTGGATTTGTGTTTATGTTTTAATTAAAGAAACCAATATGTTTATGCTTAATTTTCAGAGTGGGTTTGGTTTTCATTGGATTGTGTTCACTAATGAACTGTGACAGATTCATGTATGCGTGCATTGTTTAATTGCATATTGAATTCGTGGTTAACCATCGCTTAGTTGTTTAACAACGAGTTTCATGAGGGAAAACGAAACCAATTTAGTTTGTAATCTGGGATGGGTGAAATTTCATTCAAAGCAAGGAATCAATGCCATTTTCACTATTGTTTAATCAAATTTTCAATTACGTTTTAATCTTGTGTTGAATTTCTAAATCTACCACACCCTTTTTTTGTGTTGAATTGTCTTTGGAAAGCTTTGAATGAAAGGTTTGGTCACTACTGAGTATTACATTTACATGTTTTAATTGGTTGGATACGACCTCGATCAAGTCCCTTGGGGGTTATTGTATCCACAAGGATTTAACAAGCATATTGGTTGTTAGTTTTTAGGTTTTTGGATTTTGATAACAAGTACATGTAAATATAGATAGTAATAATTATATAGATTGAGTGAAGTAGGGACTATGATTTGATTTCATCTTATATTCTTCTATTACATCACTACCATCTTGTATACTACATATGCAAATAATTCAAATTCCTGAGAGTACTCTTTTTATGTAGATCTAGGCCCATTCCAGCAGCCTAGAACCTAAGGACTTCAAACCTAGTGTGATTCCTCCACTCTTGGTTGAATGAATCCTTGCTTTAATGTGCAAGACTCTTTAAATGAACCTTACTTTAATGTGCAAGACTCTTCCATTCATCACACTCTCTAGTATCTAATGAAGCATCTAGTACATGTATGGTGATTTCATTGGACCATAGTTTGAGACTAGTTGGATAGCTATTGAATGAAAGCATAGATAAATACCCAAGAAGTAGAAGTATATAGAATTAGAATTGAATACATGAAATCTGGACACGAGAGAGCTAAGTTACTCAGAGAATGTTGCACTACAACTCCAATAGCATCTAGACATATATTTTACAATAAGAACATCTCTCCCATGCCTCACAGACCTATTTCTACCCTACTATTACATTTCTAACTCTCCACTCAATGGCTAGAATGAACATATGAGGTCTTTATTTATAGGAATTTTAGGGCGGTGCTCAGCCCATCTTTTGGCGATCAACCATATGGGATTCTTCACAAGTGGATTTCCTTCTCAACTCAGCCCCTTGTCCTAGTGCTTAGCACTTGTTCTTTCCTTCTTGGAAGAGTTTTCTTGGCAGCTCAACCTCATGGATTGATGCTCTAAATTTCCTTGCCAACAAGGTTTCCTCATGTGGCTTAGCTCCAATTTTTTTTGCTTAGTCAAAATACGTTGTCCTGTCTTTGGTATTTCCGTGCCTCAACTTTAGTGATTGTGGCTCAACTACATACTTGATAATTTCTTTCATATTCATTACAAAATAGCAAAATACTATTGCAATTTATAAATCTATAATTCTCAATACCTCATTTTGTATCTAAAGCTTAAGGAGGTTTGTGTTATACATAATTAGAATCATTTGATACATGATAAGCGTCAATTTAAGATGAAAAATTTACTTATTCTTGACACTTATCACTAGGTAACCGATTTTGATTTTTAATGTATTTGATTTGTTCTCCTTTAGATATATGTTAAAGTATTGCTTCGAAGGAACAATGTTGTTGATGTTGACATGAGAAGCCAAGGTGGTTTGCTTCTTGAAGATTTGATGAAGATTGAATGAAGCTCTTTTGAACTATCTTGAAGCCATAAACATTGGAATGAAGCCTACATTGATGAAGGAAAGGAGATTTGATGATATCCATGGTGATCAAGGCTGAAACATGTGCTCTCCATGTAGTTACATCATTAAGAAAGTGTACTTGTAGTTTGTAATTCATGTTGTAGACCTTAAAGCATTAATTAGATGTAGTTTGGTCTTTGGTGTGTTTTTAATCTGTTGAATGGTTTTTCAACAGGTTAAAATGTCTCTTTTAATCTGTTGAATGACTTTTTAACAGGTTAAAAGGTTGGCTGCAGTAGTCTTAAACTGCAACAAATTCAATCAGTTGATTTAGTTTTTAATCGACTGATTTCACTTAAGTTAAGTGAAATCAACCTGTTGAAATTCGTAACAGTTTGACTATAAAAGCTGTGATTTTCGAAAGAGAGGTCTGTTGATATTTTTAGAGCACGAATTGGTTCTGGAAACTTGTGGAAATACTTTCCTTCGTGATCATAGGTGTTGCAGCTGTTGAAGATTGATCTTGGATCAATTCTTGAAGCTTTTGGCTTGGTTTGAAGCTTGGAGAAAGTGGTTTGTGGTTGGCAAGGTTGTGCTACCACTGAGGTTTGATCTTTCTCAAGCTTTGTGTGTGTGCCTGGTGGTTTTCCAGGTCTGCAAGAGGGTTCTTGCCTTGCTGGTGTGATTCTTGTGTGATTCAAGAGTCTTTTATGGTGTTTTTGCATACTTTGGAAGTGTAAGGGTGGAGTCTTTGTAAAACTTTTGAAATAGTGCAAAGTCAAGCTCAGGTTGTCTTGACAAATTGGATGTAGCTCATGTTTGAGTGAACCAGTATAAAAATTCGTGGTGTCCTCTCTTCTCCAACCTTTCTCTCTTGCATTTTCATTTTAAAGTTTCAAGAACTTGTGCTTTAATCATCTTTTTCATGTTCTTGCATGTTTTCATAGCATCTGAAGC
>Ga0209589_1005199_pt1 | contig 22144 bp, 18 predicted proteins | sample CowpeawhiteBW_FD_187525 | JGI IMG/M metagenome (GOLD analysis project Ga0209589, IMG submission 187525) | Root nodule microbial communities of legume samples collected from California USA - Cow pea white BW (SPAdes) (version 2) | ecosystem: Host-associated > Plants > Roots > Nodule | place: USA... | reverse complement strand
CATGCTACACTTAGTTCAAGCACTTGCAATACGTAAACAGAAACGTACCAAAAACTGTTAACAGTTTCGTTAAATTTGATCTGTGTATTACACTGTAATTTGTTTAAAAAGTTTATTTTTGTATTATGAAATACATTGTAATTTGAATTAAAAGTGCCCATATTTCAAATTTGGAATAATAAAATAATGATTGTATGTCTTTCATCTGCTGGTACAGGGATTGGCAAGCAGTGAGTCTTGTGAAGTTTCTCTTCCAGGTGACAATCATCCATATTGGTTGTCTCATGTGGGTGAGGGACATTCAGTTTGTTTCAATGTGCCTCAGGATTGTGACATGAAGGGAATGATTTTGTGTGTTGTTTATTTATCAACCCCTGAAATCGTGGCAGCTGAATGTCTTAGAAGTGTCTTAATTGTTAATTACACAAAGTGCACATTGCAGATACACAACCATGACACACTAATTACCTTTAATGATATAGATTGGCAGGTTATAATATCAAATTTAGGATGTGGAGACAGAGTGGAGATTTTTTTGACTTTTGGTCATGGATTGATGGTCAAGAACACAGCTGTTTATCTTATATGTGGCGAATCAAATGACTTGGAAATGGAGTCTTGTCCTGAGCCAAATGAAAATACCTTAAATAATTTCATTAAGAAAATGGTGATGTGTGACTTCTGGTAAGTTGATGTTCCTTTTTGAGAACAGAACATTATCCATTGAGTTATGGAATTGAATCCTAGTGTCGTTGTTTACACTTTATTTCTTTGCATCGTTTTCTTGTTTCTGTTGAGTAGTATAGTTTATAGTTAAGAAGTTCAATGTTTATTTTACCCTGATTCTCACTCATTATAACAAACTTGTACAATATTGTTTTTGTAACAAACTTGCAATCTTGCACCACTGCATATTTTTCGTTCCGTTATTTTGTCCCTTCTGTTTCGTTATGTTATTTTGTCTTTTCTGCTATTAGAATTCTAGAATAGAAGGGGCTGTATTTAGGGTACCGATTGTATATAAATATTGGATGATCTTTCATTGAATGGACACTCTTTGATTATTGCCAAACACTGTCACCTTTTATCATCCTTTGTTATATGGTATCAGAGCTCCCTCCTGGAGCTCTGCTTATTCCTCCCAAATGTCTTCTACTCCTCCTGCCAGTCCAAAGAACTCCAATAATGAAGGTTTTAAGAAAGAAAATCGTAGCAATGAAGCCACTGATCCTACCATGAACCCATCCAGTCCCCTCTTCATTCATCCTAGTGAAGGACCCTCCTCTGTCTCCATAACCCCTGTCCTTGATGGCACAAACTATCAGTCCTGGTCACGTGCCATTAAAATGGCTTTAATATCAAAAAACAAGATGGCTTTCTTGTTAGGGACCATTCCTATTCCTAAGGTTGAAAAACCTCTTTATTCTGCTTGGGAAAGGTGCAATACCCTTGTCATGTCGTGGTTACTCAACTCGGTTACTCCCTCCATCGCCCAAAGCGTTATTTTCCTCGAGTGTGCCATAGACATTTGGAATAACCTTCGCAAACGTTTTTCGCAAGGCAATCTCCTCATAATCGTAGAGCTCCAGGAAGAAATATATGGACTTTCTCAAGGAACTCATCATGTCTCTGAGTTCTACACTGCATTGAAGACCCTCTGGGAAGAACTTGATAACTACAGACCCTTTCTTCTTGCTTGTGTCTTGCCAAAACTTGCCACCAACAGGATTTCATAATCCGATTCCTTAAAGGTCTGGACAAACGCTTCTCTGTTGTGCGTTCCCAAATCCTTTTGATGGATCCTCTCCCCGCTATCAACCGCATCTTCTCCATGGTTGTCCAGTAGGAACACCAACTCGCGTTGTCTGCCTACTGAACCCAACGCCTTTGTGAATGCAGCTAATCACTCTTTCTCTGACAAAGGGCGTGGTTCTGGTCCTTCTTCCGCGGTCAAAGGGGCCCCCACCAAGAAATGCTCCTATTGTCATCGTCCTGGACACACCATTGACGTGTGTTGGGGAAAACATGGCTATCCCCCTAGTCATCCTTGATACCCAGGGAGGCCAAAGTTCAACCGCGATGCCTTTAGCTCTTCCTCCATTAACAGTGCAGCTGTGATCGAACCAACTGAGGGAGGCAACGGTTCCGAGAAAGGGGGAGACCCCATCATATTGATCAAGGCCCAATATCAAACCCTAATGTCTTTACTCCAACCACAACAACAAAAGAATGCTTCTTATGTAACAGGGCCCAACTCTCTCTTCAACCCAATAGAGTGAATCTCATCAACACTCTAAATGATAAAAAAAATTTGAGTCTAGTGGTACCTCCTTTATTTCTTTCACTAACACACACCACACCTCTTACACTATTCACAATGTCCCTTGGATCATAGATTCAGGAGAAACAAATCACGTTGCATCTTCTCTAAATTATTTTTCAAATTATTCTAACATTAAACCTGTACAAATAAGTTTACCTAATAAGTCCATTGTTAGTGCCCATATATTTGGAATAGTCATTTTTTCTCCCGAATTTATCATTCATAATGTTTTGTTTGTTCCGGTTTTTCATTTTAATCTTTTATCCATATCCAAACTCATACTGACTTATAAATATATTCTCATCTTCAATGATTTTTTTTGCACTATCCAGGACAAGCATACGTCGGGGATGATTGGTTTGACTAATCTTCAACAAGGTCTCTATCATCTGCAAGTCAACAAAGAAGTCAAGGTTCTTTCAACAAACAAACCTTCCATTAATGAAAGTGCAACCAATACCATCTCAAACTCCAACTTTTGGCATTATAGATTAGGACATCTCTCAGGAAACCGATTAAATGTGTTATGTGAATAATTCCCTTTTATTCCAAAACATATTAATGGAAATTGTGACATTTGTCATTTTGCAAAACAAAGAAAATTGCTTTATTGCCTTAGTGATAGTACAACTTTAAAAAATTTGATCTAGTGCACATGGACATTTGGGGACCTTTTTCTAAGGCCTTCATTCATGGTGAAAAATATTTTTTAACTATCTTGGATGATTTTAGTAGATATGCTTGGATTGTCTTATTGAAATCAAAATCTGAAGTGAAAATACATGTTCAAAATTTTATTTCTTTAATTGAAAATCAATTTGATTCCAAAATAAAATGTATTCGGACTAGAATTTTTTCTTAAAGAATTTTTTACTTCAAAAGGGATTATACATCACACCAGTTGTGTTTATACCCCTCAACAAAACGAGCGTGTTGAGAGAAAACACCAACATATTCTTAATGTGGCACATGCTCTCATGTTTCAATCTCAATTGCCTAAACATTTTTGGTCTTATGCAATAAAACATGCAGTTTATCTTATTAACCATATACCTTCACTAGTTACAAAAAACAAACTCCTTACGAACTTTTGCATAACCAAAAACCTGATTTTTCCATGCTTAAGGTTTTTGGTTCTTTATGTTATGCATTAACCACTGGGCCCAAACAAAAATTTGATTCTAGGTCTAGAAAATGAGTTTTTCTCGGCTATCAATTTGGCATAAAAGGCTATATTATTTTAGACTTACAAAATAAAGACATTTTTGTCTCTAGAGATGTTATCTTCTATGAGTCCCATTTTCCTTTTAATAACAAACCCGAGGCCCAAGAAAAAGAAAAGCTATTTCCTCCACAAACAAAGACCTTCCGTGACATTGATCCTTTCCAACTTACACCTCAGCACAATAATTTTACTCCTCAGGACCAACTTCCATCACAAACTCCCATTTTACCTCAAACCTTACCTTCCCCAACAACCTCATCCTCTCCACAAATTTCGCCATCATCTTCTCCATCCCAGTCAATCTCGCCACATATCTCTTCCTCACCTCATTCAAACTCTATTCCTTGCATACCAAGACAAACCACTCGTAGCTCTAAACCCAATGTTCAACTTGCGAATTTTGTTTGCTACAACCTAGAGACCAAACCAAATCAATCATCGTCAATGTTCAGGTATCCTATACAATCTATTCTTTATTTCATTAATGAGTCTAAGCGTCATTATGTCATGAACCTAACTTCTGAGATTGAGCCCTTAAGCTATCAAGAAGCAATTTTGAAGTCGTGTTGGAAAGAAGCTATGAAGGATGAAATTGAGGCTTTAAAGCTGAACAAAACTTGGGAGATTGTGGAAACTCCTAAGAATGTCAAGCCCATAGGATGTAGATGGGTTTACAAAATCAAAAGGAAACCAGATGGGAGTGTGGAGCGATATAAGGCGAGGCTTGTTGCGAAAGGATTCTCTCAAGTTGAAGGGATAGACTTCTTTGAGACTTTTTCTCCAATGGTTAAAATGACCACTATATGAGTTATCCTTGCCCTAGATTCCATAAACAATTGGGAATTGCAATAACTGGATGTTAGTAATGCCTTTTTACACGGTGACTTGTCCGAGGAGGTTTACATGAAGATTCCTCAAGGTCTATATGGGTACGAATCCTTACAGTGTTGCAAGCTCAAGAAATCTCTCTATGGCCTAAAACAAGGAAGTCGAAAATGGTATGAGAAATTCTCTAACCTTCTTCTCTCATCTGGTTATTCGCAATCACATGCCGATCACAGCTTGTTTATCAAGCATGAAAAAAGGGAATTTACTAGTTTATTGATATACGTTGATGATATTGTGTTAACTGACAAATCTTCCACTGAAATAACAAAGCTCAAACATATACTTCAATCCAATTTTTGAATTAAAGATTTGGGGGAACTCAAATATTTTCTGGGATTAGAAGTAAGCAGGTCTGATGATGGCATCTTTGTATCACAACGAAAATACTGCCTTGAGTTGCTTTCAGATTCAGGATTATTGGGTTGTAAACCGAGTTCCAGTCCTATAGATAGTTCTTTTCATTTAAAACAAGATAATTCGAGTGAATTACTTGATGATCCCCTATCCTATAGGCGCCTTGTTGGTCGTTTGATTTACCTCACAACGACTCGTCCAAACATCATTTTTGTGACTTAGCAATTAAGTCAGTTCATGGCAAATCCTACAAAGTCTCATTTAGGTGCTGCAATAAGACTTCTTAAATACTTGAAAGGTTGTCCAACCAAGGGGCTCTACTTCAAATGGAATTCTCCTATCCACCTAATTGGGTTTAGTGATGTCGATTGGGCAACTTGTGTCTTGACACGCCGATCAATCACAAGTTATTGTTTCTTCATAGGGAACTCTTTAATTTCTTGGAAAACCAAAAAATAGAATATTGTGTCTCGTTCTTCCTCCGAAGCAGAATATAGAGCCCTTGCTACTAGTACTTGCGAGTTGCAATGGTTAACTTACCTTCTCCATGATCTCAAAATCCAGTGTTCTGAGTCAGCAACACTTTATTGTGATAATCAAAGTGCTTTACACATTGCTGCAAATCCAGTCTTTCATGAAAGAATGAAACACTTGGAGATCGATTGCCATTTGGTTCGAGAAAAGATACAAGCAGGATTAATGAAACTTCTTCCAGTTCCATCATCTCAGCAACTTGTTGATATCTTCACTAAAGCTCTTCCCCCTCGGCTATTCCATGCAAACTTGTCCAAGCTAGAGCTGGTTGACACTCCTCTCCAGCTTGCGGGAGGATAACAAACTTGTACAATACTCTTTTTGTAACAAACTCGCAATCTTGCACCACTGCATATTTTTTCGTTCTATTATTTTGCCTTTTTGTTTCGTTATGTCATTTTGTTTTTTCTGCTATTAGAATTCTAGAATAGAAGAGGCTGCATTTAGGGTACTGATTGTATATAAATATTGGATGACCTTTCATTGAATGGACACTCTTTGATTATTGCCAAAGACCGTCACCTTTTATCATCCTTCATTATACATTATACCTCATTGGCTGTGCTTGAGTTGTTTACTGTATTTCCTTACTAGTTATTTTTGAAAAATTTTCCCCTTTTCAACATTATTAATACTGTATCAAGAAACAAACATTGTTGATTTTTGATATTTTCTTATTAAAATGTGTTAAGATTTGTTGGCTATTAGTTTCTCTGTTTGGTTCAATATAATGTTATACTATTAGGATAACACCGTAACCTCGTCCCTTTACTTTACTGAATTGAATGAACACACTTAAATATTATCTTACATTACTTATATTCCTCTATGTCGTAATAATAATAATAAAATCATTACTATTATTGTAAAATGCATGTACAAGAACAACTTCTTCGATATATATACTAAACAAGATTATTTACTAAGTCCACGTAAAACAAAAAATTGACTTTCTAATTTAAAATTTAAAGGAAAAATATCTTTTTTAAGTCCGTTTTACAAGAGATAAAATATTTTCATAATTGTGATGACTATATTTTGGAACTAAACTTGATTGTATTATCTTTTGGTAACGTCTTTATATACATTTGAAGCTTTTAATTATGTTTTGGCTTAAATACCTTTTTGGTCCTCATTTTCGTAGTGTTTGTTGCAGATGGTCCTCATTTTGACAGAATATTTAAAATGGTCCTCATTTTGACCGAATGTTTAAAATGGTCCTCATTATCGCAATTCATGTTTTATTTGGTCTTTTTCTGTAACACCGTTTAAATCATTAATGGAGCATTGTACATGTGGCACGGTTTGTATTAGGGTGTGTTACGTGTACTGTACATATGTGGTAATTAGATATTTGGGGATAAATAAGTGGGCTAGGGTTTTGGTAAGGAATGTTTGGACAGTTAGTGAGTTTTGGCAATCCTTTTCCTCCATTCCCAATTGGTGTTGCTGCAATCTTCTTCCTACAATCCCATTATATAGGTATGTTACGGTCTCAATATTCTTCCTTTACCTCTGGTTGTAATCGTTGGAGGCAACTGTGTTGTATCACTTCGTGCACTATTGGTGGTTCAACGAGAAATGGATTAACCCCGATTTGTAGTTGCGGAGAGATGTTAGCTTTGCTTTGAGGATGACAAGAACTCCAAAGAATATTGGTAGAAAATTTTGGGTATAATCTGTTTTTATTTTTGTGTTAATAATAAATTGGTTTTAATTTTTGGTTTATTGATTTACAGAGTGGTGGTTCCAATAATGTGGGCTGCAACTTTTTCAGGTGGTGGTGTTGATGAAAAGGATGTCATCATCATGACACAAATGAGGCAGATTAATGATTTGGAGAAGTCATTGAAGGTTGCTGAGAAGAGGTTGTAATTAGTAATAGGGTTCACTTGTGTTGTTATTGTATTATTCGTACTGTTATTATGTGTAATCTTTTAAAGTCCAATTTGTTTTTTACTATTGTTGAATGAAGAAATGAATTAGTTTAATTATGTTGATATTAGTCCCAACATGTTCAAAATGACATCTTAATCTGAGCATTGAAGTAAGTGATATTGATCTAAGCTTGGGAAAAATTAAATTGATCTAAGTTTGGAAGAAGTTAAATTCATAATGTTAATTCATCCTCATCAAAATGCACTACATCAATGTTTGGCAAAAGTGAAATTGAATGAAGTTTAAGGAAAGTCAAAATGTAGTACATCAATAATGAATTCTACATCAGAAATTCCAAAAAATAACTAAGACGTTTGTAGCTGCTATCATGGCCTCCTCCTAATCTGTAATTTTATCTTAAACTACTGAGATGGTTCTTCTGGTGTTGGTAGTGGTGTTGCTTGACTCTCCACTTCATTCCTTGGTGGTTGAATTGTTTGAGTTTCTGTAGTTGGTGCATTCTCAACAATTGGTGCATTATCAGCAGTTTCAGTAGTTGGTGCATTCTCAGCAGTTGGTACATTCTCAACAGTTTGGGCATCTGGTGCAGTTTCAGCATGTGTTGCAATCTGCTCATCCACTACAAATCAGGGTTAATCCATTTCTCGTTGAACCACCAACAGTGCATGAAGTGATAAAACACGGTTGCCTCCAACAATTACAACCTGAGGTAAAGGAAGAATATTGGGACTGTAACATACATATATAATGGGATTGCAGGAAGAAGAAGATTGCAGCAATACCAATTGGGAATGGAGGAACAAGATTGTCAAAATTCACCAACTGCCCAAACATTCCTTACTAAAACCCTAGCTCACTTAATTATCCCCAAATATCTAATTACCACACTTGTACAATACACGTAACACACCCTAATACAAATTGTGCCACCTGTACAATGCTCCGTTAATGATTTAAACGACGTTACAAAAAAGGACCAAATAAAACATAAATTGTGAAAATGAGGACCATTTTAAACATTCTATAAAAATGAGGACCATTTTAAACATTCTGTCAAAATGAGGATCATCCACAACAAACACTACGAAAATGAGAACCAAAAAGGTATTTAAGCCTTATGTTTTTGTTTTTCTTTTACTGCTGTATGTGGCTATATATTCGGGGCTGCTAATTTTTGTGGGGTTGAAAAGAAAAATACATCTAGTGCGAAAAAAAGAATAAAGAAGAGATTAAAATCAATAAACAATACCTACCACCTCTCAATTCTATAAATATCTATGTAAAATATAAATATTTGGAGTGGTGTGTTCATGATTCAGTTGACGTATTTTTTGGAGGAGCATATTATGTTGCTCTAAATGTTTAGGGAAGCATTTTATAAGTATTCAAGGATAGTGCATCAACTCACATCTTTCCTAAATTATAAACCTAAATATATAAACTAATTAGGCGTAACAATGGTTTAGAGTTGTCGGTGCAACCTGATGATGACAATTTTAAATGTCCTTGTACATGTATAAAACTAGCTTTTTTATCCCTGCATGGCACAAATTTTTTTTTAATACATTTTCATTGATTTTACATTAATCTAAGTTTTAAATATTATTAAAAAATAAATTTACTAATAATAAAAATAATAAAAGTAATTATTGATGATTAATATAAAATTATATGTATTGTATATAATAAATTCAGAATATATTGTAAAAAAATAACTCCTTAAAAACATATGATAAATTTTGTATATCATCATTTATAAAGAAATTGAAGTTCATTATTCGTAATGTGTAATTCGAATAAGAGAATCAACATCATTAGTAAAATATGTATTTATGATCATTGTAGTTAATTTCAGATAATAGATATACCATTGAACAGTGAAATAAGTTTGAAAAGGACTGATAAATAAGAAGTGACATACCTATAGTTTCATCTTTGTTAAAGACTTTCAAAAAAAAATTATAGACAACATTTTTGTTGTATTGGTCACGTTTCCATCTTCATCTAAAATAAGTATTTTGAGTGATTTCTTTGTTTTTACTCTAGATATGACAACATATAGTTGTTCATGTGTGAATATTGTACTAGGAAGATAAAGTCTAATTCTAGAAAGAGACTAACCTTGACTTTTGTTGATTGTCAATGCAAAACATAGTGATATTGAAAATTGTCTTCTTTGAAATTTAAACAGCAAACCTGAATCAAAAGTAACTAAATCCATTATTCAGATAAATATTTTGTGTAAGGCCCATTAAAAATTCACTTTATTATTTCTTCCCTAAAGTAAAGGGCTGCCCTTTGTAATTGGGCATAGGGTTGGCCCAAGTGATAAAACCAAACCCTAATCTGACCTAACCCTCTCACTCTCACTATTCCACAGAACCAGCCGTCACTCCTCTTGGCCCTCACAGAACGCTCTGCTAGGGTTTGCTCTAGGTCTTCTTCGAGCTAACGCACACCAGCTCCTACTCCACGTAAGTCACTCCTCAGCTCATGCTCCTTCTTTTCATGGTCTATGTTCACTGTTTACCATTAGGGTTTGGTAATGACCCGTCCCTTTTCTCTGTTTTACCATTCGTTCCAGCTTGTTGACCATCCTAGGGACAATTTTGCTCATTGTGTGCGTGTCGGAGCGTTCCGCTAGCTTGTTTTCTAGGTACGTGAAGTTAGGGTTTCGAGTTATGTTGTTTGTGGCTTGTTCTTGAGCTTGCTTATTATTTGTATAGATAAATCACTATTTTGGTGTGTGAAGTGCTTGGTATGTTTGGTTGGATCAGAAAACACATCTGTTGTAGGTGAATCAGGGCGAGAGCTGTTAATCTCGCCCAGGCGAGTCGGGCTCGCCTAAGCGAGTCTGACGAGGGCTCGCCCAAACCCTATTGCGCGAAAGATCGCCCAAGCGACCCGCTCAAATTTTTGAGCGAGCGAACACCTCGCCCAGGCGAGAGGGGTCTCGCCTAAGCGAGATCCCGTGATGTTCTCTGGATGCTTCCTCGAGCCCTCGCTTAGGCGAAGGGGGCTCGCCTGAGTGAGCACATCTCGCCTGAGCGAGACCTTTCAGCCTGAGTGAGGGGCTGGGCGAGGCAGTACGCTGTTTGGGTGTTTGTTCATTCTTGGATGATTGGTATTGGTTTGGGTATGAATGTTATGATGAGAAACATGTATATAATGGAGTATTATGTATGTTTGGCATGAATCATGAATTGTAGATGATGGGTCTGGTATGAAAGTTGGCATGTGAACTAAATGAGTTGGTTATTGTTAAAGTGGCACGAAAATGAGATGAGTTGAGATCCTATGAGCATGGATGGTTTATGATGAGTTGAAATGGGTTGGGACTGGAACATGAAAGGCTTTGGCTTTAAAGGTTGGTACGATTAATGTATATCTATGCATGGTGAATATTCTTTGGCTGTGTGAATATGGTTGATATGTGTCAGTGCATAATTCCTTGGAGTCTCTAGGTGAGACTTTCAGGATCGCGCTTCAGTGGTCCGGATGTAATTCCATGGCCCCTGTTAGTGGGCGTCCATGGTGGTGCCCCATCTGTATAACTAGGTAAGGATTCAAGGTAAGGTTGCATCCTGACACTCTAAGGGGTCAGTTAGTCTCACCTAGAGCGGACTAACTCTTGTGGTGAGAGTAGCAGGAGGCCCAAAATTCATTAAGGGCTAACCTTGTGGTGAGGGAAAATTGATTCATTATAACACTTGTAACACATAGCTCGGGGGTGAGCAGAGGTTTCCACCACAAGTGCAAGCATCTAATGAATCTGACCAAGTTATATGTATCCGGATGAGTCGATTCGAGTCGTAGTGTATTGTTTGGAAGGTCGTACCATGCTTGTGTGACGTATGTATGATGGACTGTGAATATGTATCTGACTTCATTGATGAAATGATTTTATGCTCTAGCTTACCCTACTTTCTTTGTTGTGTGATCTGCTGTGTGGTATTCTCTTTTGCGATGATCATCAACTTGTTAGTGTGAGCAGATGCGAGGAACACCCGTAGGCAACAGGGGGTGGAGATTCCGCTGCATAGTCCGCGTGGACTAGTTTATATTTCCGTACGAGTTTATCTAGGGCTGTGACCCACGTAATTGTTGGTTTTAGATTTATATACTTTTAGTTAACTCTTTATCCAGTTTTCTCTTGGGCATCATGGTGTGCCATGGGTTGTAAGGAGTTGAGTTTCAAACTCCCGGACTGCGCTTGTATGTTATATTTATGCGACGCTACATTTAATTTCGCTTATAAATTAAATGGGGTGTTACATTTTGTAACCAATGTTTTTTTCCTATAAACAATGTTTTGTCAAAATTATTTTTTAAATTAATGTTTAAGTTTTTCTGAAAGGTGAAATATATGTGACAATTGTTCAAAAAAATTAAAAAATATTTAATTTTTGATGAATTAAAATTTCAAAAGTCGATCAACAACTCTGAAAAAGTAGTAGAACAATTTATCATATCACCCTTTGTGAAAACTTCCAAATGCTTAGGGAGAAAGTAGTAAAAAAGAACTTATTTAAAAAGATGATCTACAATGAACATGGAGACTGAAAAACGAAGAATATAATATTATTTATAAATTTTATTTTGAAATAACAAATTATAAATAGCATAAATAGCTTAATATTTGATTTTAGTTGAAAATACAATTACATTAAATACAATAATTATTTATTTTTAGTTTAGTAAAAATATCATTATTCAATTATTTATTATTTTAAACCATATTTTAATTAGTATTACTATTATTACTGTATTAGTACTAATATATTATTACAATATTGTTGAATATTATTATGAATTATAACATATTATATTATTAAGAACCATCAAAGTTTTTTTAATTTTTTCATCTCTAGAGTTGTTCATATCTTAAATACGAACTTATCTCATAGATTAAAAATATCCAAGAGTAGTTAAGAGGCATTAAAATATCCATTAAAAAGATTTCATTCTTTTATAATTTTTTTTTTGATTTTGAATTTCAAATTCAAACATAAGTAGGATATTTTTATAGACTTTTTAAATTTCAAATTTAAAATTCAAACTTTATTACAAAAGTTTGAAATAAAATTGAAATAAAATTGAAATTGAAATGTATTTCCATATCTTTAAAAGTTTACAAAATTTATAAATTTTATTTTTTACATGATTACATTGTTATTAAATATTATTATATTTTATAATAATTATTATATCTTTATGAATGATCAAATCTTTTGAAGTTTTGAATTTTCATATTTTTTATAAGACACATTAAAAATATTTATTAAAAATATTTTATATTTTTATATATGTCTTATATTTTAAATGTTAAATTTAGTTTTGTTTACGCTCTTTTAGGATTTCAAATTTTAAATAGAAACTATTATTTTATATACTAAAAGAGATTTATCACTCTCTAAATTAAAAAAGCATAGAACATCTTGATTTTCAATGAACTAATTTTAAAATTTATTTCTAAAAAACACTTTATTAAAAAAATGCATTATAACATCATTTTAGAAAGTTGAAATAAAATATTGTAAGATTTCTTGTTTTTAATATACTTATTTATAATATGGTATGAATATATGAATAATATTACCAATTCACTATGTAGCAAATGAATCCTTAGTGCAAAAATTATAAACTAATAAATTTGGATTTGTGTGTGTGAATGTTATATAGATTTGCATATTTAAATTCAATATAATTCTGATTTTGTATATGATTCTTATTTTGATTTTGATATTGATATTAAAATTTACAAATGACGACTTTTATAGTTTGAAAGTTTAAAAATTTATATTATGTAGATAACATTAAATTTAATAAATATATGTGTAAGTGATTTATAATTATTTAAATTATCTTATTTATTTAAAATATAATTTTAAAATTTAAAATAAACATACAATATTCCTTGTGTGATTGAATAATGAACGGAAGATTTATAATTTAAAAAGTTGTTCAAAAAGTTGAAACAGTAAGTACAAATAAATATAAATATAAATTATAAATAATAAATAACCAATAAATGGATGAATCAATCAATAAATAAATAGTAAATATGAAAAAAAATGACATTTAAAATTATAAAGTATCGACATAATCACTCCCTAAACCTAAATCCAACAGAAGAAATGAGAAGATCAAACAAATTTCTTGAATAATTTTAATAAATATGTGTGCATCATTTATTAGTATTTTAATTATGTTAATATTTATTTTAAAATTTGAAAAAGTGGTTTAGAAATTCAAAAATAATGATTACCTTATATTTAATAGTGTTTAGAAATAAAAAAAAATAATGATTACACTAGTCCATGTTTAAAACTTTAACCTAATTTAGTCCTCCAACTTAAAAAATGTTTTGTTACTATATTATTATAGTTTTTTGCAATTTTGAATTTCAAATTCAGACTTTATTATCATATATTTCGAATTTTAAATTTAGTAATATGTATCCATAAACTCGTCCCGTGGGTATTACCTGAACCCGTCCCCGTTTTGACGGAAAATCCCCGTATTGACTGGGTATGGGGAATCCCCGACTTTTTCAATTGGGTATAGAGATAGGTACGGGGATGTACATATCCCTGTCATGTCTCTATTCCGGTTTAAATTATTAAAATATTCAAAAATAATTAAGTAATCATATATATATATATATATATATATATATATACTTTCTATTTTTTATTTCTTCTAATTAGTTGGTTTGTCATGAAATTCATTCGCATATGCAATATATTTTTCATCTTATAATAACCTTCATGTAATAATGTTAAAATGATGTATGTCAATAAAAACAATTTATGCCTCACATTTGAATATTTCTATTATTTTTTAATATTTTTATTTATTATATATTTTCCTTTCACATGAGAATGTTTAATACTCTCAATTGAAGGTAATATAAAAAAAATTCTTTACTTATTATTATTGATTTTTTTTAATTTGAAGAACTTTTTGGTTTCGTTAAAATAATTTTCGTTATTTTTCAACCATTGAGTATGTATGTTAATATTTCAAAAATTTTCTTAGATCTCTTAGGTATTTTTCATCTTATTATACATTTGATTTTCTTGTGCGATTTCTTTCAACAGTCTCTCAAATTATTTCTAAGACGCACATTTGTTAACTTTTTAATATTTTTATTTATTGTTATTTTCATCATCTAGAATAATATTTTGATATATTCTATCTAATTATTTTTTATTTTCTAACTCATTATCAATCATATTGTAATTTTTTTCACTTTAATTATATAAATAACTTTTATTTACTATAATATAAAAATTCAATGTAATTGTCATGAATATTTTTTTTTCACTATCCAACATACATTGGAGTTCAAAAGATACAAAATCTATGTCAAAATTTTATTATTATGTTTATTATTTGTTCTTTGTATCATTTTGATCAAGTGATGTATTATAACTTTTATTAGTGTATAAAGAAGAGATTCATTAGAATTTAAAAAATTGAAGTAAACAAACATTTAAAATATATTTTAATTTGAATATTTTTTTTCTTTTATATTTTTTTAAATATTTTTCAATTTTATATACTAAGTTTCATTAATGTTTGTAGTTGGCAAATTTATTAAATATTTTGGTTCTCATAAAATTTTATTTGGTATTCTAATTTAAAATGTAAAAAATTATAATTTATTTCAAAGTATTTGATATGGAAGAAACAATCATCCTCCTAATATTGAATATTTGATAATATTTTGTTTCATTTACTGTAATTTTTTTTCCTTTTATAAAAATTAACATTAAAGTAGTTAGAAAACGAGTACAAGTATGAGTACGAGATTATACCCGTTATCCGGTGGGGATGGGGATGTGACAAACCCGTTGGGTTTGGGTATGGAGATGAGGATGAATTTCCTTTACGGGAATGAGTATGAGATTGCGAAACCCGTCCCTGCTCTATCCCGTTGCCATCCCTAACCTTTAAGTGTATAAAAAAAAATCATCATCTTTTAAATATCTATCTTTGAGAATTATATATATATATATATATATATCTACTTAAAAACTAAGAAAATAAACTACTAGGGATATTACCCTTAAACCCCTATCTGATTAGCTGACACGTGTCCAATAAATAGGTTTTTTGGTCATTTTGGTACCCTTTAGGAATGGTTGAAGCAGCTGAAGACGTAATGACTTTTTTGTCCTTGTTTTCTGCTCCGTAGTGTATTTGTGTTTGGGTATTTCGTAATTTTGCAAAGTTTTAAATGCATCTGAAACTGATTTGACCACCTTTCATTTCCAATCGACGCAGAGGTTTGGTTTGAATGCAGAAGCTTGCTCTAGAAGGAAGTTTAGTACATAAATATGGAAGAAGTTGTGTAATTATTTTTTGTTTGTTGTTTTCCAGTTCTTTCTTCCTTCCGTCCTTTATCCTTACTCCAGGTATTTCTGTATTTTTTCTGTGTTGCAGTGTTTATGGTAATGATAGAATGATATTTGGAAAGAAGTTTACGTGATAAATATGGAAGATGCTTTGTTGTTTTTGTTGCAGTTCTTTCCTCCTTTCGTTTTTTAACGTTACTCCAGGTATTTTTGTGTATTTTCTTTGTTCAATGTTTATGGGTAATGATAGAATGATATTTGTAAGGAACTTTACGTGATAAATATCGAAGACCTTTTCTATGTTCTGTGTTCAGAGGCTGTTTTTTGTTGTAATTTTTTTTGTTCATCATACTTACTCCAGTTTATATTTCTGTTCTTGCATATCCATTTTATATATTGTTCATTGTTTCCATTTTGCTTTTAATTAGTTTCATATTTTTATTCTGTAGTTAATGGTTGCTATAGTTCTTTTGTGGTTTTTGATTTTGTTTTATTTTTACTTATGTTTGTTTTTCTTATTCCAGTTTATATTTCTGTTCTTGCATATCCATTTTATTTACTGTTCATTGTTTCCGTTTTGCTTTTAAGTATTTTCATATTTTTATTCTGTAGTTAATGGTTGCTATTTACCAAGGCTACATCAGCAAATTTGACTGATGTTTGTTTCCAATTTTATGGTGTATTTTACGAAGTGCAATGGCGAAGAAGCTGGATATGATTAAAGATATTGATGGTAAGAGGGAAACTCTAAAGCTGGCAGTTAGAGTTGTTGATCATTGGTATGTTCAGTCCCGTGATTCTACTCTTCAGTTGGAGATGATTCTGATGGATGAAAATGTAAGTATTTCTTCAGTAAACCTTTTAATTTTTTGATGTCTTATGTATTTTAATTTGTTATGTTGATTATTTATTGTAGGCGAACAAAATACATTGCATTGTTCGCAGGGAAGAGTTTGATTTATGGGATAGCAAGTTAATTGAGGGAGAAACATATATCATGCACAATTTCAAGATACTAAAAAATGAAGGGCAGTACAGGGTATATGAGCATCCTTACAAGTTACTGTTTATTGGTGCTACATCCATGAAGTTGCAAGCTATTGCTAAACTCCCAATGAAGGCTTACACCTTTAAAAGTATAAAAGATATTGTTAGTGGCAATTTTATTCCTGACTTGCTGATAGGTATGAGAAATATAATAACTGTTTTTTTTTTCAACAAATTTGCGTATGATAGTCATACTAACCCTATTTTATATATTTTGTCATTGAGATTTGATTGGTGTCGTTGAGAATGTTAGAATCAAGCCTCAGTTTAAAACTGTAGAGTCAAAAAGCGTGGTGTTTACTTTGGTGGATCTCAGGTAAACTAATATAATTGTACTGTAATATCTCAGGTAGAACATTGTGTACTTCACTGTTTGATGTTACATATCAATGTTTTCCTGGAGGAAGACTTAACAATTCTGGAAGAGTACAATGTCATAAAAATACACATGCAGTTCCAGATAGTAATGCTTCTCATCGACAAAATCTATTGCCTAGGTTTGAGATGGTTATTTCAGAGCAGGAAAAAGATAATCAATGCTCATTGAATAAGAGTAGTAGTTGTGAACAGTCTTCCTTAACTGCATCTCATTTTCATATGGCTCAACAAATAAGTCAAGTTAGTAGTAATGCAGATACTGCAGACAATGGCCAAGGTATTAATTAATTTATATACTAGCAAATTTGAATATTCATTAATTCTTACTACTTTATATTATCACAATTGAACAAATGGTTAAAATGCGAAAAAGTCAACAACATCCAAAGCAAAAAACATATACAACTTCGGACTCTGACTATTCCATACAATTAGACGAAAGATAAGATACTACTAATTATATCCTTACTTGACTATATTTTGTTTTTTTTATAAATATTTACTAAATAAACAATACACATTCACTTCCTATGCAGATATAGGTGACCCAATTTACACGTGCCCCTATTGCAAAGCATAATGTGGTATGAAGAAAGGATAGACAAGCATAAACATTCTGCAATTCCAAAGTTTAATTTGTGTTGTGGAAATGGAAAAGTGTAGTTACCTCTATTGAAGGATGCTCCTACTGTTTTGAAGCAATTATTGTTTGATTCCAACAGCAGAGAAGGAAAAAATTTCCAACAACATATTCGTACATATAATATGATGTTTGCTTTTACATCACCAGGTGCCAAAGTTGATAACAGCTATAACAATGGTCATGGTCCACCCAATCTGAGGATCCAAGGCCAAGCTTGCCATAGAATAGGTAGTTTGCTCCCGCCTGCAGGACAAATTCCTAAGTTTGCCCAACTATATATTTATGATACTGAAAATGAAACACACAACAGAATCCAATCCTTAAGGTACGTGAAGCTAAAGTTTGTTTAAAACAACAATTTGATATTTTGGATGCTGTATTAATTAAGATTCTATTAATTTTCAGCAATGACAACAAAATTGACGTGGATATTGTAGACAAATTAACAAAAATGTTAGATGAATTCAATGTTCATGCCAAATCATTCCGAGTTGCTAGAGACCGTTACAGAGAACAACCTTTCCATGATCTTAAATTAAGGCTAATTGCTGATAGGAATAAGGATGGAAGGTTATATAATATTCCTACCGTTTCAGAAGTAGCAGCACTAATTGTTGGTGACGTTGACAGTGCTTCCCCAAGAGATATCATAATGGAAAATAGAAGTGGAAAACTGCAGAGAATTAACGAACTTCACACGAGTTACCTAGGCTTCCAATATCCTTTACTATTTCCATATGGGGAAGATGGTTATAGGCATGATGTTAATCATCGAGTCACAAGTACTTCAAAAAACATGAAGAGAAATCGCTTGACAATAAGGGAATGGTTCTGCTTCCGAATTCAGAGTAGAGAATTAGAAGCACAAACACTACTAAGATCTAGGCGATTGTTCCAACAATTTGTTGTTGATGGATACACTATGCTAGAGTCTGAAAGGTTATCATTCATAAGAAACAACCAGTCCAAGCTTAGAGTGGACAAGTACGATAACCTCTTCCAATCAAAATCAAGTACCCAAGAAGAAGGATCTACAAAAGGCAAAAGAGTTGTACTACCTTCTACTTTTGTTGGTGGGACACGATTTATGGAACAACTTTATTTTGATGGAATGGCAATTTGTAGTCATGTTGGTTTTCCAGATTTGTTTGTTACTTTTACATGCAATCCGAAGTGGCCTGAAATACACAGAATTTTATCACATAAAAATTTATCTGCATCTGATAGACCAGACTTGGTTGCAAGGGTTTTCCGAATCAAATTTGATCATCTTCTAGCAGATCTTATGAAGAATCATTTGTTGGGCAGGGTCATTGGATGTCTATTCTTTTTTTCCTATTATTTGATAACCTAAATTTTTTTTTGTTCTTTGATATACTAATGGAATGAATTTACAATGCAGACATGTATACTATTGAATTCCAAAAGCGTGGTCTACCTCATGCTCATCTGCTTCTTTTTTTTGCACCAAAATGACAAATATCCAATCGCTGATGATATTGATAAAGTAATATCAGCTAAAATTCCGTGCCCAATTGAAAATCCAAAACTACATCAATGTGTGAAGGATCATATGATTCATGGTCCTTATGGAGTAGTAAATAAATCCCTTCCTTCCATGAAGAATGGTAAATGCTCACGGTTTTATCCTAAAAAAATTTCAGAATAGTACAATTATTTCAGAAGATGGATTTCCACAATATCGAAGAAGAGACAATGGAGTCTGTGTGGTCAAGAATCATGTTTCTTTAGACAATCGATTTGTGGTTCCATATAATCCTAAATTGTTACTTAAATATGAAGGTCATATAAATGTTGAATGGTGCAACAAAAGTACTTCAATTAAGTACTTATTCAAATACATCAACAAGGGTTATGACATAATTACAGCTGCTATAGTTAATAATACCAATGGATCTTCTCTTCATGACCAGTCAGGAGATGAAATTAAACAATATCTTGATTGTAGATATATATCACCATCTGAGGCCTGTTGGAGAATATTTTCATTTCCTATTCATGGCAGGAATCCAGCTGTTGAACGATTATTTTTCCATCTTCCCGGAGAACAATCAGTGTACTTTAAAGATGATTAGTTTATTGACGAAGTCATAGGAAAAGCAATTGTCGCAGAATCAATGTTCACAAGTTGGATGGAATGTAATAAAAAGTATGAATTGGCAAGAACTTTGACATACCCAGAGATTGTGTCAAAATTTGTCTATGTCAAGAGAGACAGATGTTGGAAACCCAGGAAAATAGGGAACACAATTGGAAGACTTATTTGGGTTCCACCATCAACAAGGGAATTATACTATCTAAGGAGGATGCTAACTGTTGTCAAAGGCCCTTTATCTTATGAACATATCAGGACGATGGACAATATATTGTATTCAACCTTTAGAGAAGCATGTGAATCTTTGGGATTTTTAGCAGATGATAAGGAATATGTAGAAGCAATCAAAGAAGCCAAAGATTGGGGCAGTGGAAATTATCTAAGGAAACTTTTCGTGACAATGCTATTGTCCAATAGTGTTAACAAACCACTAGATCTATGGGAAAAAACTTGGAAGTGGTTATCTGATGACATATTATATAGGGAAAGAATAAAAGCTGGTAATCCAGGTACGTTTCACTTAAATTTCTAAACTTATAAGAGAAATAAGTTACTAAATTAAGAAAAATATAGACTTAAGTCACTGTATGTAAATGTAGAACTGCAATTATCACCTGATATATTGCGAAACTTGACGTTATTCCATATTGAAGAGATCCTACAAACTAATAGAAGAAGCCTAAAACAATTCCCAACAATGTCATATCGAGATGGTTATATTATAGCTCAATGTGGGAACAAATTGGTGTACTCAGAACTTGACTACAATCCTGTCACTGAAGCAAATGTATTTCAGGAAAATTATGATCGCATGACAAGTATAACATAATTAAAAATTCATGAGTAGATTTTTTGTTCTGAATAATTAATATCTGAATTACAATTGTAGGGGAACAAAAGGACATATTTCAAAAAGTTACTGAAGCTGTTATTAAAAATGTGGGAGGAATGTTCTTTCTATATGGCTTTGGGGGTACAAGAAAGACTTTCATGTGGAGAACTCTTTCTTCAGCATTGAGATCTAAGAGAAAAATTGTATTAACTATTGCATCAAGTGGTATAGCATCTTTATTGTTACCAGGAGGAAGGACAACACATTCAAAGTTCAGAATCTCAATTCCAACCATGAAAAACTCAATTTGTAACATAGAACAGGGTTCTGAAGCTGCAGAGCTACTAAAATTAGCTGACCTTATCATTTGGGATGAAGCACCAATGACACACAAATTCTGTTTCGAAACTCTAGACAGAACCTTAAATGACATAATGAAAGACAAAATGAAACCAAATTTAGTATTTGGAGGGAAGGTAATAGTTTTTGGAGGTGATTTCAGACAAATATTACCTGTCATTCCTAGAGGTACTAGATCAAACATTGTACATGCAACAATCAATGCTTCATACCTATGGCAGCATTGTCAAGTTTTGACATTGACAAAGAACATGAGACTTCTACAACCAGGTTTACAAAGCAGTTCAACATCCGAAATTCAGGAATTCTCTGATTGGATTGTAAAACTTGGTGATGGTATGTTATGCGAACCCAATGATGGTGTTGTGGATATCGAAATACCACCAGAATTTTTGATCTCTAATTTTAAGGATCCAATTGAAGCTATTGTATTAAGCACATATCCTAATCTATTGGAGAACTATACAAATGATAATTTCCTGCAAAGCAGAGCTATACTGGCCAGTAGAATAGAAACAGTAGAAGAAATCAACAAATACATATTATCTTTAATTCCAGGTAATTATTAGGATACTCTTAGTCACATATGTTAGATATTGAATATGAATTATATATGCAGTAACTAATACAATGACTATTTTGCAGGACAAGAACAAGAATACCTAAGTGCAGATAAAATTGATAAGACAGATAATCCAATAAACGATGAATATGATGTTATTACTCCAGAATTCATCAATTCATTAACTACATCAGGCTTACCAAGTCATCAAATAACCCTCAAAATCGGAGCTCCTATAATGTTGCTAAGAACTTGAATCAATCAGAGGGACTGTGCAATGGAAGCAGATTAATTATTACAAGGTTGCAAAAACATGTAATAGCACCAAGGATTATAAGTGGAAACAGAAAGGGTAACGAAGTTTACATTCCACGTATCTCTATGTCTCAATCTCAATCTCCTTAGCCATTCAAACTAATCAGAAGGCAATTTCCTATAATGTTATCTTATGCAATGACAATTAACAAATCACAGGGACAATCTTTGTGTTCGGTTGGATTATATCTGCCAAAACCAGTCTTTAGCCATGGTCAATTATATGTCGCAGTTTCTAGGGTTCAGAGCAAATCGGGATTAAAAATTTTAATCCATGATTCTGACAAAAAACCATTGTCTTCAAC
>Ga0209589_1005190_pt1 | contig 22164 bp, 6 predicted proteins | sample CowpeawhiteBW_FD_187525 | JGI IMG/M metagenome (GOLD analysis project Ga0209589, IMG submission 187525) | Root nodule microbial communities of legume samples collected from California USA - Cow pea white BW (SPAdes) (version 2) | ecosystem: Host-associated > Plants > Roots > Nodule | place: USA... | reverse complement strand
GTGTTTTTTTTTTTTTTTCTAAATCTTCTAAAAATCGAGTTTAAGAATGAATTTAGACCAAATCTAAAATTATCAAAAAGGAGAAGAAAACGCGGAAGAGAAGAGGATGAGAAAACTCTTATTTATACCAAGTGTTTATTAAATCTATTGTAAACTAAGTTAAGGAATAAGTTTAGAGCAAATCTTAAATTAAGTTTCAGCAGGATCAGATCCAATTAAATATGTTTTTAATAACCACTAAAATATTTTAAGAAGATTTTGCAGTTTAATAAAATTTGAAATCTGCAACGTTACCCTTCAAAACTAGTGTGGTGGTTTGTCCAAAGGGAGGTTGATTAAACCTTAATTAGTGTCTCAGCCCGATGTTTGCAGAGAGAAATAAACTAATCTTGGGAAATTATCATAGAGAAGGTTACTGCACAAACGATGTGTATATTTTTAAGGAATTAAGGTGGATAAAGAAATGGGTTTAAAGAACAAGTGGTGTAGTTCTTGAACAGCAAGGAATTTCGTGGCAAACACCCTACACATCCAGTACGATCAAAATAAAAATAGACATAGAAATATATCTGTTTTCTTTCTTTTTTTCAATAATTGAATGAATTTGGATACACTAAAGGATGCAGAGAAAGTTCCTTAATTTAAAGATGAGGTAGAATTTCTCAAATTAAAAATTGTCGAAGATCTATTGGAGAATGCTAAGCAACTAGGAAGCTCTCTGTATTTGAAAATAAACCAATTACAGTTCAATGGACAGATCCTTTAGTATCTTTAGTTATCACACTCATGTTGAAGCATATTCAATAAAGAGTGAAGATATTAAAAGAAAAACAAGTTTGAGCGGTTGTCCATCCATGAGAAAGAAAAGAAAAGTTTCATTCTGAAATGAAATCTTGGATCGGTAAAACATCCCTTTGTGATGGAATCTGCAACATGAAAAAAGAGATTGAACAAATGACGAAATATTTTGGTTTTACCTTTGCAAACCTGAAAATGGGTGAAATTTAATACTGGAATGAAGGTAAATAGAGGAAAGTGAAGAAGAAGGAGCTCCCTTCAGTCCAAAACAGCACGATGAAGTTATGCAGAGAGTGTTTTGGGCTGCAAGAGAACTCCTATTTCTGCATCTTTCAGAGATGAATAAACAGGAATGAATGAGAGTGTAGGTAAGAGGGAAAAGAAGGTCCTTTATATACTGTCTTAAGCACTTTACCTTTGATTCAATTAATGGTCAAAATAATTCAGTTCAATTAAATTTGGTGCATCTAGAAAACAGAAATTAGGTACTCATTTATAACTGAACCTACCGTTACTAGCCACAGAGTACCTCCATTTTTTTTTTTTACAACTCATGCTTTACTTGTCCCTAAAGGGATAGTACCTAGCCACCATAGGCGTAGCTGTAAAATGATGCTTCATTTCATCACTTCCAAAATATTACATGCAACTGCATGATACATTAGGGATGCATTTTACTATCATAACTTAAATTTCTTACTTTATTTTAATTCAGGAATATAAGACTAATATTTTATATATTTATATAATACAAAACTCATTCTTTTACACTATGGAAATTAACACCAACATAGAAAGTTTTTAACCACATTAAATTATAAGCGTTATTTGTTCAGAATATAATACTGTTTTGATGCGAGTTCCTTAAAATTAGGGAAACGGTAAGAAACTCTTGTTGGAAACGTTCTAAATCACTCTGCACTAATAATAGGTCGGTTATTTTTTCTGTGTTTCTTTGACCTTTGAGATATAGTAAGTTTCCTTGTACCTCCGCTTCTATTCTGGTTCACAAAATTTGTATCTTCATAAAAGTTAGTATTTTTGTTCAACAAATTATTTATGTCGTGTTTGGTAGGTATAAACATAAATAAATACGATAAAATTGTACTAGCAATATAAATTAAAATTTAACAAGTGTTTGGTTGAAAACAATGAAGAATAAATTAAGAGAAAAAAAATAATTCTTTTACCACTTTTAAAATACTTTTTTTCTTTTTTCTCCGTTAAATACTTTTTTTTTTCAAAATAAATTAATTTTAAAAAAATTTACCCAAATAAATCAATTCTTACTTTAATTTTTAAACTACACCTATTTACTGTTCAGAACTTGACACTCTAAAAACGGAATTCTCAACATACCTACTCCGTACTGAAAACCGAACGAAATTTGATTCCTGGAAAATCGATTTTTTTGTCTAATTTTTCTATTGTTTGTTAAAAATTTGGAAAAAAAGGAGGAAAAGAAAATTTAGTGACAGTATTCACTATTATGAATTCGGAATGTGTGAATAGTAAATGAGTTTAGTTTAGAAATTAATGTAGAGATAAATTTATTTGGGGAATTGTTTTTTCTTGAAATGGATATATCTTGAGGGAAAAATTTGTAAATACTTCATATTAATCTTATCATTTAAAAACTACTAAAAAAGAGTTTATAATAAATGAAAGAAGAAAGGATATAAAGAAACAAGTAGTATATGTGAGATAATTTTTCAAGGTATATATATATTTCCAAACAACGATACGACTAATTGACTAAGATATTTTATCCCTCACTAATTTCTTTTCTATAGGATCTCCACTGAAAAATAATATGCTGCATCTCAAAAGACGCGACTTTTTTTTTTATGTTCCATAATCATAATTTATTATATAGAAGATAAAAAAAACCATTAAAATATTTTTTAAATATTACTTTTAATAATAAATTAAACATAAAAGAATACATTTTCAACCTCACACCTATAAAAACTAAAAACTCTGGATGTATAGCAAACTTTTCATGAATGATTAAGGATGAGATTTGCGTTCATACGGTGATGGCATGATTAACCAAAAATAGGGAATGCATTTACGTCTAAAAGAAAAAGGAGTTTTAACTTAAGCAACTTAATCTTTTAAAAAAAAAATAGTAGAATTGCTTAATTGTATGAATAATGTGAATAAAATTGCGTATAAAGGAAATTATTGTTCGTTTTCCAATTTTTTCTCCACACTAGCCTCTAGAATGAATGAACAATGATGTCTTAATTCGCATTTTGAGGGTAATTGTTTTGTTTCTTAATTCGAATTTAATAGTTTAGGTAGATGTCATTTCTTATTCAGTTATAGAGTATAGGTACACATTTCAAACCTATTTTTTCTTCATTTGTTATCAAAGAATCATAAAAAGAAGACTTTCCCACTTGATATCGCATTGTTTCTTGCATAAAACATTCGTGTTATTTAGCGGTGCTCTTTAACGTAGAGAATTGTTTAATCGTATTTATTATTAGGACGAAACTATATATGCATGAGTATGAGTGTTGGTGTTTGCGTTTCGTTTTAGAATTCCAACTTTTTTTCCATTTTTATTTTATTAAAGGTTCAATAAAAAAGACTTTCCCACTTTATTTGTGTGTAAAACATTCGTATCATGTAACGTGCTCTTTAACGTAATTTATCAGTTCCAGTATACCTTTATCTTTCAACTTTCTAAATTGCAACACATGTATAAGAAATTTATTTTGGCCCCCGATATTTATTTGTCTATATCATTTGCCTAAAGCTGTCTCATTTAAAAACTTTAATATAGGTAGCTTATGTGTCAAATTTCACTTGAAATATATATAATCAACTAGAATGGTAAAATAGTTAGAAGAGAGGTCATTGAAATAAACCATAAAAAAGCAAAGCCTTTTCTTTATTTTTTTCTAACAAAGAAAAAAAATAGAACACTACTGGCGGGAAACCAAAAAAGTGCTAGTTTTCTATTCATAACGAGTGCATCTTAAAAGAAAAAGTTAGATATACCAGTAAAAATCTGAATCACTTAATTCAGTTCAATTTTTAAATTGATTTGAGTTACATCTTGTATAAATTAATCCGATTTCTTTTTTGTTTTAATTTAAGATGAGTATACAAATTTATTAGATGTATTGGGAGGACTTGCACATCTCTGTCAAGATGGTCTCAATACATCTTGATTAAAAATATTGATTATTGCATTGTGTAGGACTTGCACATGTTAGATTGTGTTGATTTGCATATTTCAATTAAGATGGTTTCAGTACATATTGACTAAAGATATGATTGTTTTTCAAACTCCTTCCCTTTTTTCCATGAAGGTTTTGATACATCTAATCCAAGATGATCCTAATACATATAGGCCAAAATGGTTCAGACACATCTCGATCATGACAACCTTCATATATTGTGTAAGGCTTGATCCAGACTATTGCTACACTTCATTTGCTACGAGCCTGGGAAGCTAATGTATGGTGTAAGGCTCTTGTGTTTTGATACATCTAGTCCAAGATGATCCTCATACATCTAGGTTAAGATGGTCCTGACACATCTCAGTCAAAACAATCTACCAATTGTGTGAAGTTTAATACATCTAGGCCAAGATGGTCTTGACATATCTCGGTTAGAGCAATCTTCATAGTGCAGCATCAAGAACCATATCACACTTATCACGTAGAGCGAGTACATCTCAGCCTAAAAGATGTATGTCAAACAAAAGCAGGTAAGAACTATAGTAACCGTGATAATAGACTAACTTAGGATGTTAAGACAATTACAATGAGACATTCGTTAACATTCATGGAAGAATCCAAACGTTACTTAAGGTAATTAGTAAAAGACAAGTATATAAAGGTAGTTCAGACTACATGTAAAAAGAGAGGAAAACTCAATCTTATGCTTGTTATTCTTGCATATTTTGCTCCCTCGTGGTGCATTATATTAGACTTGGTAAAGACATCTCAATCTTGAAGACAGGGCATATCCCAACAAGCAGCTAAAAAATAATACAATATCTTACAGGACAATTTGGCTTCATACAAGAACATATGTGAAAATGTGATGTATGATGTTTCTATGTTAATAATCCAACTATACTTTGAATGAATTGGTTATTGTTTTTGTCAAAATAGTACTACGACCAACCACCTAAGAGCATTAAAGTAATTTATATATTTTTATTTCTCAAAGTCCCTTTATATTCATCATTCTGCGACCTACTGGGTTTTCTTTGGTATTTATTGTTGTAAAAACCCTATATTTACTCGAGCATCATATCTTTAACATACCATCTATATTATTCCACCATTTATCTTTTATGTATAACCACCTTAATGATTGTGAATCAAATTGACATTTTACATATCATACCCTTCGGTATTGAACTTATTAACTCAATCGACATTAAATCTAACATCACATAGTTCCTTAGTCTCAGGAATGCAAAGAATAAGGTTAAAAGTTCTTAAGATCAAATCTAATCATTGACCAATCAGTATTGAGCTTAATACAACACAACCGTCATAAACTTAGTATCATAGAGCGTAAGACTAAAAATTATTTAAACCAAATCCAATCATTTATCCGATTGATATTGAACTTAACACCAAAAAGTCTCTTTATTAGTTTATCATTGAAGAGCATAAGACTAAAAATTTTCAATACCAAATCAAATTATTGACCTGATCACCAATATTGGACCTAGTACCTCATTTAATTGCCAATTAAAAGCAAAACCATAATTGGATAAGATGACTTTTCTTAACCAAAGACATACGCATAAAAGCAAGCCCCAAAACTGATCTATATACAGCATGTCCCCAACGTACTTGGGTTCTACAATTTTCCCCATTATTAGCAGAGATGGATAGAAAGGACAGGAAGATAGTGAAGGATAATCTGCACATACATTCATGGGGAAAGTGTCAGTCTAAAGAGATGAGAAGAATGATTATACGATGATTTTATGCTTGGCACCTATACAACGTACGAGAGTAAGAAAAGCATGTGTGGGTAGAGATTTTGTGTGAACAACGAACAGCAAGTAACCTTGTACGACCAACGCTTTATTGTTATTGTCATGGGTTAAATTTGATGAGGATGGGACTGTCAAACGTGGAAACAGTGTATCAGGCTTATTGCTCTCGTCATCAACAGTGTTTGTTTGAGCTGGTTTTGGAGGGGCTTCAATCAGGAATTCGATACTGTTGGTGGGGCTCATTTCAACCACTTAGGTAGCTACTATACACAAGCATGCACATGAACCAAACCCATGTTTTTGCGTCTCCTCTTCACCCAAAACCATCCTCCTAGGATTTCTAACCAAATTATTCCCAAGTTAACAAACTACACTCCAAAACCACCCATCAATACCTTCAACAAACAAATCTTCCCCATTAATGATATACTGTATACCCAATATACAACAAAATAAACAACCAAAGATTTTAGACGAGACTTTGATACAGTCTCAAGAAAACAAATTAATTTTTAAAGTAAATCAATTTTACAAAATATTAAGACGTTACTTTAGCTTTAACTTCACTCGTAAAATCTGACTTATAAAATAAAATTTTCATATTACTTATATATTATAAAAAAAATTATCTTATCGTGGACTTCCAAATAAAATTTACTAAATTCTACAAAATTACTAAAATTACTAGAATGTTGATATTCGCACCCATCACTTATGTATTATAAAATAACTTGATTTCTATAATCAGTCCACCCTAAAGATTAATTTTCGCCCAACTAAAATTCTGGCACTCCCTGATCTTATCTCAAGGAGACAGATTTTTGGCCACTATAGAGATTGATTTTGACAAGCCACCATACAAGAATTGATGTGTTTGTTTTGTGATGATCTTTCTATAATACGTTTAGACTTACATTATAGAACTGAGATCTCACTGTTGTGCCATCATAATATTCTAGTTTAATTTAGTGATTAGATTGGATTATGCTGAACAATGGGAATTATCAACGTGTCTCGAGCTTACTCATTTCTTTTTTTTGCCATATAACATTTAGCATGTATTTGTCATATGACAATTTCTTGAAACCTTCACTGCTTTTTTGTGTAAATAATTCATTTTTTCAATTTAATGGACTTCGTAATTAGTAAAATATTTTATGTGATAAATGGATAATGAATATAAACTAAAAGAAATTAAAATAAGGCTATGAAAATATGAAAAGTAAAATTTATTCTTTCAGTCTCTAAAAATAGTTTTTGGGACACCAAAACCCATACTATTTTTATTAAGGATTAGATTATTAAAAGAGCAACTAAATCTAAAACTTATCAATTTTTTTAGTGAATAAAAGAATCTTCACGAGTGAATAAAGCAAATTTTAAAACCACTAAAATTGTGACGTAAGATTTTCATACTTTTCCAGTGCAGTTCTTTTACATTATTAATGAATTAAAAGCAATACAAATAAATATTTTAAAATAATATTGTCATATAAGTTAACAATTTTATCATAATACAATTGGACTATGGAATTTTTTTATTTTCAGCAAAGAATAAATAAATTAAAGAAGAATACTTATGGAGTGTTCTAACCCTTTTACAAAAAGATTAATAACATCTACAAAAGGATGCAAAAACTTGACATCGAAACCTTTCAAAACATGACGACCAATAACTAGAGATCCATCAAAAATTAAAAAGACCCTAAAGAAGATGCACATGAGACTAAAGCAGTAACCATAAACTTGTTCTGCTGCTCCAAAATATACAATAAAAAACAGAGACAGAAAGACCCTACACATGAATAGATATAGACAAAGCGTATAGAATGATGCATTTAAAGGTCACCAATACCATGGAACCCAACCAGGAGCCAAACATAACCTGAAGCAATAAGACATGATTAACATAGCCTGGACATATTTCCCCACCGAACTGAAGAGCTCAAAGTCCTCATCTAAATGGAGAAAAGTTGAAGAACATAGTCATGAGAGAAAGGCAAGGTTGTGCTTATCCCAAGTATCTCCAGGTTCCACTTAAACAATATACGTCCCTGTTAAAAAGATCTTACATCTTTCTCACTTGTCAGACTAAGAACACACGTTAGTTATCATATCATAAGGATTTTAAGCATGAGAGAGATGAAAAAACCCAATCACTATATGAAAAATTTACTGAGAGAATTTTGTGTTTCATCCAAACCCAAGTTGTCACTTATACTAAACCAAATATTTTGTCAAGATCAACTTTCCTTTATTTGAAGATTACCCCATTTCTATGTTTTCATATTTCCTCCACTATTGCTAACCACATGCCTCTCCATATAGAGTTTTGCCTAGTATTAAGGTTAATAATAGAAAAGTGTTTAAAATTCTCCCTAACTTTAAAATGGTGCACAGAGCTCACCCTCAGCTAGTTATCACATAGGTTCCACACCTTTTAAGCTACTCTAAGGAAAGAGAAAAGGTGATCTACACTCTTCACACTTATTAGGCACAACTTGCAAAAATTATGTTGTATTTGAACCGTCAGAATTAAATTATCTTTTGTTAGTAATTCATCCAAAGATATCATCCATCCTATAACTTGTACCTTCGAAATCTTTCCACCACTAGGTAAGGAAAACATAAAATATTCAACAACTAATTCTACTTACAACACATATATGTATAAAGCGGTAAAAAATAGTATTTAATTAAAGACAGAGAAAGATGGAATAGAAGGAAGAGTAGAGTTAGCTAGATATCATGTCACTGCAATAATGATAATCCGATTTCAAATAGATATTAGGTTGACCACTAATTTTGGTAGTCCATAGTTGTAACTAACAGTTTTGATGTTGTAATTATCTTAATTTCTTTTATGGAGTGGTTGATGATTAGATGGTTAGAGAAGTTGCAAATGGTGATACGTGTTGCAGCACTGTTGACACATTTGTTTTTTAGTTTGAGGGAGTTTAGGTGCATGTATATAATTTAAGAAAAATATAATATGTATTTGGAAAAAACTATGAATAATCTCTTTATTAGCAGAGAAATAAAATAAATACAAAAAATACATAATAAAAAGAATCAAATATAAATTTAAAATTTTTCTGATTAAAAATAAGAAACTTTTTTTAAGTTATATTAGATGATGTGAGATTTTTCAAAATATATTATTTTTACCAGTTCAACAATATGATTTTATTTTTTAATTTTTAATTTTTATTTTTTGATATAAATTGGTGTAGGTCATTAATTTTTAAAAAAATAAAATAGTGAATAATTTATGCAAAATCACGTCAGAAAATTAAAGATAAAAATAAAAAAATGGAAATGAAAGTATATTTTATATGATTTAATAGAGAGGAGGCAGGGAAGGAAGACGAGAAGGAAGGGCCAAAAATGACAACATAAACATATGGTGTGCTAGAGTGTATCCAAAAAACCCTACCACAAATTACCAAACTATCTATCACTCTCTCTCTCTCATAAATATGTTGAACCACAAGTGACCTGGTCGTTATTCACTGTTTTGGCTTAACCCATGTACACCCAATAACATTCAAGTGTTGGTGCATGTTGATGATTAGGGGGGGATAGGTTTTGAGAGTATAGAAAGTAGGAGATAGTAGACAGATACACGGTGATAACTGAGAAGGGTAGGGGTCCATCCATGCTTCCATCTTTACCAGCAACTCACTCCCAGACAAATATGCCCCAGACTCTAATCATTAGCCCCACACCACAATGCTCTCTCATTATTATTTTTCATTTTAAACCACAAGATCAAATCTTGGGTAAAACTATTATCTTTCTTTTCTTCACCGCAGGCACACACACATGGCTTTGCCTTCGTAACATGTCATCTTCTCCCGAATCACCATTATTATAATAATTGCTCTTCCAACTGCTCGTGATTCCAAATACATACTTACATACCCTGCCAAACATTTTATTATATATATATATTTGCTACGTATCTCGATGCTTCATTAGTCGTCCCAGTTGGATCTAGTCCACCGATTATTCATCTAGTCTTAGAAGAGTGTCTCAGAAATGGCTAACCAGGAAAAGCAACACAAGAGAGGATTCATGTACATCTACAAAGGTGGCATAGGGAACCAGAAGAAGAAAGAGTTGGAGCAGGATAAGAAATCCAATTCACGCAGTTGGTTGCACAAGATTTCCAGAACCCGAGTTTTTAACGGCGGTAGCGGTAACAGAGACATGGACATTGGAGGTAGAGGTAGAGGGGAAGAATTTGTGGAGGCCAGGAAATCAACATCTTGCTTAGAGTTAGGATCACCTGCGGGGGGATTTGTGGAGGGGAGAAAATCAGTATCTTTCATAGAGACAGCTGCATCACCCGCCGCAAGAGGATTCACGGTTGAAGAGGGAAGAAAATCAGTGTCCCACATAGACAAACACTTTGCAGTGACGGAAATGGTTGAGGCACGAAAGTCCGTGTCCCACATCGAAACATTCTCCTCTGTGGCTGCATATCTTCAAGTAAAGGTTTTGGTCTCAGACATGCCGTCCTTCATGCAACTGCACGCGTTTCGTTGTGCGAGAAGGACATTCGATAGCTTGGAGAAGTTCAGTGCAAAACACATCGCTCATAACGTAAAGAAGGTACACGCTATTCCTCTTCACTCTTTATTTTCCTTTACAAAATTGTTTTACTTTTATAATTTGTTGATAAACGAATGTAATATGTATCAAAGAATTATTATTCTTACTTAAAATATTAAAGTAATGTGTAGGGATTAAAATAGATTACTTTTGAAGAATAAAAAATAAAAAGAAATATTGTGTACAAATTATATAAACTAAACAAATATGTAGGATCTTTACAAATTAAGCTTTTGATGTACATGGTTACACAATATTGTAGTTGTGTGGCGCCCATGGCTTGGTATTGTTATTGAATAGAGTTTGAGGCAAAAACCTGAAAAGTGATTTTAGATTATTTTGTGGGGGTTCTTTTTGGGACTATGCTTTTTGGATGATTGAGAATTGTTGAAGTTGAAGGAACCCCACAGAAGAATTAATGGCGAAAGGCGACTAGACGAATGATATGTTGACATTTTGTATCTCTCTTACTTTGTTGTTTATTGGATAGGAACAGAGTATTTGAAACTGGTCCAATGCCAAACACCTGTGACTAATAATAGGCTAAAGTGGAGAGTACATTGTAAAGATAAAATCCTAATTACAAAGTTCCCCAACACCCCATGTGTCAAACCCTCCTACCCCTAACAAATATTGTACCTAATCATGGATTATTTTTGCCATTAAAAGCTGCATTTTCAATTAATGACTTATGCAGAGCCTAACCCATGTGCAAATAGAGTTAGGGTTGGCTTATTCATATATCTGGTCAGAAAGATCTATAAAATATAGTGTCTCCTTCGTCTACTTTTTTAACCGGTGATAATTTTGTTTATTTATTTATTTATTTACAATTTATTTCTGGTATGTTCATGTGCAGGAATTTGACAAAGGGTATGGTCCTGTCTGGCATTGCATTGTAGGCTCAAATTTTGGTTCATTCGTCACGCATTCAACTGGCTGCTTTCTTTATTTTTCAATGGAAAATTTATATATTCTACTCTTCAAGACCAAAGTTAAGAAAGCTCTGGATTAAGGTACATATAATTTATACATATATGATTTAATTAGCAACCACTTCTTATGCTACCAAAAATTTGTATTCACTATATATTCAAATCAGATGTCTTGTCTGTAAATGAAAATTCACATTTTATTCATACAAATATTCTTCTCTCTTTCAGTTTTGCCTTTTGTTTTCAAGAAATTTGCCAAATTAGTGAACCTCTTCAATTTGGAATCTAACACAACTGGAATAATTTTTTGTTAACCTTATCTGTCATTTTACTGTATTTTATTTTTTCAAATATTTAAGTATTTTCAGTAATATTTTTTTTTAGTGTCTTATTATATTTAATATTATATACCATAAATTTATTGCATAGAAAAGTATACCTACCTAGCACTATGAATCACATGGATTAAAAAATAAAAGAAGATGACAGACCGTTAAATTTATGAATGTTATGGTCCCCCATCCAATCAATGAAGGACTGATCAATGGCAATTGGATCCCTACAGCTCATAATTGAACTCAATGGTGTGCAGTTTTAAATCAAAACAGTATTCATTTTTTAAAATCAAATTTTAATATCTCAAATTACTTTTAAAAAAATCATTATTGGAGTATCATACAGTACATCATTTGTTTAACAGTGACGAGACAGCATCAAATTATTTTTAAATTTAAAATCAGAATTAACGGGACAAAGTCAATGGTTTAAATAGAAATGAACAGTGCTTCAGTAATAATTAAATACCATTATTTTAATTTTTAAACATACTGAATAAGAACATCATATATATTCCATTAAAAATCCAATATTTATTTCATATAACATAACCAAATAAGTTTTGCTAATAAATACTGGTGCTCACCACTTGTAAGACAAACATAGTATTCAAAACTGAATGCGAAATAAAATGAAATATTTTATAATATTTAATTCCAATAGTACATATAATATTTATTTACAAATTACAATGGAAAAAAGAATAGATGTAACCATCCATCTCAAAATATCATATTAGACTTATATCAACCAATTATCATTGGTTAAAATTTTTAAGCAAAAATATTATTTTTTTTGAAAAATAATCAGTTTGAACTTATTATTGTTTTGTCTTATATGCATCTTTTTAAAATAAATTTAAAGTATTTTACGCTTAATCTCTGCAAAACAGATTTTGAAAATTGACTAAACTCATTTTTTTGACCAATTCTCTGTTGGACGAACAGGTCCAATTCAATTATATCAGTTATTATTATATTGTTGCGATGGATCGATCGTTACTTGTAAAGGCGTGTATTCTTTTGTATTGGACTTGACTTCTCCAAAATGAATATGAATGTAAGGAAAAAAAAATATATAATATTAATGATTAATAAAATAACCAGTTGAGATGGTTATTAATTTAAAACATTATTATACATTGGATTAATTATTTAATTGTTACGATAGAAAATTTATTTATTTGTCATTGAAGTACTGCATCATTAATTGACAAATTGAGGAGACATACAATTATTAACAATAATGTGTCCTTCTTTACCAGTACTTATAGTAAGTGTTAAGATTACTTTATTCAATACAAAATAATGCGTGGCAAAAGGGTATATTGGAGAACAATTTTGGCGTGTGAAATGTGAAAGTTTTGGTTTTGGAACCTATATATATATATATATATATATATATATATATATATATATATATATATATATATATATATGGATATAATTGATTTTATCAACAAATCAAATCTTTGTATTTATATCTTCTTCATATCATATTTATATCTTTCTAATAAAGTAACTTATATAACTAATTTAAAATAAAGTTATTTAACTTATTTTATTAGGTTTTAATTTCATTTTATGTAGTGGTCTTGTAAATTTATAAATATTTTTCAAAGTTCATTCTTGCTTATCTTATTATCAATTTCTCCGTCACCCGTATTAAATATTACTTTTATAGCATAGATACAAGTGTATAAATGTTTGCATGTCCAGATTAGTCATGTGAATTATATGCATAATCATTGTTGTCGATGCTCAAAAATATTGACTCATTAGTTTAAAGAAATATTTTAATGAAAATATAGTAATTGCTAAAATTAATTATATATTACTATTATTGGGAAATATTTTTAAAATTTTAAATAAATTTATTTTTATTTTGTTATAGGTAATTTTGACATTATAAATATTCAAATATTACAAAATAAAAAAAAAAGTTGGTTCCCTAAAGAATAACTTTTCTCTAATAACTTCTATGCTATGGGAGACAAAGAGATGAAAAATAATTGAATAAAAATAAAATAAAAGTTAAAAATATTTAGTTAAAAATGAAAAGAAAAATGAGGAGAGAATATGAAAATAATAAAATTAGCTTCAGGATCTTTTTGCAGGAAAGTCCCTGTGCTGCGTCTCCGCACCAACTTTCTGAACCGTTAGATACATCTCGCGGCTCTCCAGCTACATTCCATTTGCTCACCAGGTTGGGTCAAGTTTTCGGCCACCCACCGGTGACCATAGAATATAATATTTTATTAAATCTAATTAATTTATTTGTTTTCACTGAAAAACTGCATTTACCTATAATATACATTCACTTTTATTATATTTTTAATAAAGTATATTTCTAATTTTTTCTTTATAGTTATTAATGTATTAAAATAATACATTAATATAACAATAAATTAATAAATTATATCATACATTTTATAGCCATTTATTTATTAATGTTCTTAAAAAAATATTATATAGAATTTGTACAGAACAATTTAGAATAGACTGATAATATACTTTTTCTTCGTGGCTAACAACATAGGTGAATTTAATTTTTTTCTTTAATTTCTTTCATTCCATATATTTTAAAATTTTATTATTTTATTTTTATTTTATTTTATTAAAGTCACGGTCAATATATTATTTAAAACTAAAAAGATGTGTAATGGTAATTTAACACCTCTTTGAAGAAAGTAAATGAAATTTTCTCTACGTGTACTAAATATAGGAAATTCTATTAGTATGTCGATAATAAAATCTAAAAATACCATTATAATTTGTCACATTTAACTAAATTTAGTTTAAAGATTATTATTTTAGTTCCTTAAAATTATTTTTTAAAGCTTTTTCTAAGTTAAGGGACTATGTTATAAATTTAAGAGACCAAAATTAGATTAAATCCAAATTCCAAACATTAATGTACTTACAAAATAATTAATAGTTTATTTTATATTAATAGTCATAGTTAATTTTGATGGCTGCACAGGATTTAAGTTTTTAGAATTATGGTAAATTTATTTGTTTTGAGATGGAAATTTATGTTATATTTATTTTATTATATTGTTTACAAAGTTTTTAAAATAATTAAGATCAATGAGTTCATATAACCCAACTCGTATTTAAGTTGCGTTGAGTTAAAAATATATATGAACTTTGGAATATGTCTGAAATGAATCTAATCCATTAAAAATTTTATTTGTTTGTGTTAAAATAATGAGTTTATTATGTTATATAGATAAAAAAAGAATATTAATGTAACTGTTAATTTTTTTTTTCTTGCAAATATGTAACATCATACAAATAATCAAGTGAAAAGCTCAATTTTTTTTCTTGCAAATATGTAACACCGTACAAATAATCAAGTGAAAAGCTCAAGTAAATTTTTCTAAGATATATACGTTTGTTTAACTAATTGAAACTGTTTACCGATGTAAGCAATGAATATAAATACCAATTGATTCGAATATTTGCAGATATGAAATTGAGTTAAAAACATGTTAATATTAAAGTTATAAAGTAATTATGACAAAGTTTCATCGAAGTTAGATTTCATGAACCAAACTCTATGCAACACTCTACACAATATATCTCTAACATACTCAAGAAAATTCACATCATAAGCATACAAACTCTAATTCCTTATAAGCAAGTTCTAAATCTTTATATAAAAATACTAATTCCTTAGCTATTTTAACACAAGATTTGCATTTAGAAAAGATGTCTAGAATGACCTAGAGATTAAGTTTATGTCTAGAACCCAACCTCTTGGTTGTTCTATCTATGTATAGGTTCCAAAACATTTTTCAATGATTAGATAGTACAACAAAATTGACATTTCATCAAGCAAATTAATAGTAAAGATAGAACACAAAAGTAATGAAATAGATTATATTACATAGGAAAAAACTACAAAGAGTTTTACGTACATTACATCCAACCCCAATGAAATGGAAGTTTAGCTACTCCTATACATCTAAAGCTCAAAAGGGAATCAAACTAGTGGAATGGATGGTGGAAGATGAAGCTTCAAAGCCTTAGAAGTGCCTCTGTCCATGTGTTGGCCTCTGCTACATTTCCACAATCAAAAGTTCATCATTTTGTTTAACTTTCGATATTTTAACCACTTGCAAAAAGTATCTTCTTGGTGGTTGAGCATAGATTCTCACTAGACAAGATATATTGCTTTTTGTTTCCTGTCTAACTACTTTATCTCGTTGGGCGAGACAACATTTTCATTCGATGAGTGTCTTGCTTCTCATTGTGTGAGCAATTGAGTGGTTGGTTGAGAGGTTCTGACAAACAACTCTATTCTTTTTCAATCTTTCATTTTCCTACAAAATAATATCACAAAAAGAGAATTATATCCATGTTGAGAAAAAAAATTAAAGTCCTATACTTTTGTATAAAAATAGCACAAAACACATGATATAAAGCCAAATAAATGATTCTAATAAACATGATTAAGAGGTAATTATCACACTTATCATCAATAACTTTGAATATGTAGTGGTTAATGAATTTGGAAAAAGAGTTTCCTTAGCAAGTCATTATATCTTCATTCGCTTCTTTATCAAAAGTGATAAGACAACAATTCTTTCATCATTTTCCTTATCTTTTCTTTCTTTATTTCTCTTTTCATACTTGTTTCAAAATTTTATTACTTGCATTCCCAAAACTAAAAGAACCTTAAGTTGGTAGGAAAAAAAATTCTAACTTAAGTTGCTAAAGTGTTTTGTTTTGAGTTTAGAAACTTCAAAATTATTGAGGAATGAGTAATATCATGCTTTTGGAAACAATTAGGGACATGGGTGTTTTATTATTTATATTGTGTAATAAGTATTAAGTTGAATTTGATTAGAATGGTCAAAAGTAAAATTTAGATGTTTATTTGACACAAGTTATACAAGATGAAAATTTATTATTTGCTTATAGTGTGTAGATAATTTTGACAATTATAATTATAATTTAATAAATTTATCGATATAATTTTTAAAATTATATATTTACTGAAAATTGAGTTTTATAATGACATTTTTTTGGATTGATGAAAGTGACAGTACTTAAGTGGTGATTAGTTTAGATGAAGTTCAGTATATATTGAAAGGTAAAATCATCAAGTAATAAATAAAATATTTTTTTTGTTATAGATATCAGTTATGTACATTTATAAAGGAATACTTTTAATATTTTCATAATTTATTATATATACATATATATTATATTCATACATATTAATATTTTTTTTTTATTTAACCCTTGTGACTTTTATCTTAAAGTTCACTTTTCTATTTCATATGAGCTCATTTGTAAATTATTACTACATATATTGTTACTTAGAAACTTACATTTATATACATACTTGATCTGGATTTTAGTTCTCATCGACCAACTTTAATTCGGAAATATAAGTTTTGTTTTTAATTTTTTGAGACCATGATAATATCCTTCAAATCTTATAGATATTATCTTCTGTTCTTATTTGACTTCTTCTGCAGCATAGTCAAACAACAATGTTACCTTAATAATATAACCAGACTAACCATTGTGCTTAACACTTATATATGTTACTACTTAGATGTTTGTTTCTTTATTAGATGTGAATTTAAATACAATATAAATGTTTCATAGAAAAATTTAATTAATTGATTTTTTTATATTAAAAAAATCCTTATCTTATTGAAAAAAAATTACAATAGTTACCTCTAAAAAGCCATTCAAAATGTAAGGATTATAAACTTAAAACAAATAGACAACATTGATTTAATCTACTCTTTCCTAATATTTCAGCTTCAATCCTACTGGCAATAGTACCAAGTTCAAGGTTTGGTATGTAATTAATAACTATAAATTATTATAAAAAAGGAGAAAACAAAATCCAAAAGTCCAAGGTTTGGCATGTAATTAATAACTGTAAATTATTATTAAATAGGAGAGAAAAATGCTTACATTTTGCAATATTTTATTGTAATAAGACAAAACCATATGGAGAAGTAGTTTTGCAGCAAAGAAGAAAACCAGCAACGAAAAATAAAGGTCAACTGAATTTGAAAAGCATTACCATCACAAGACAGATTGAGAAGAAAAACGGAGTGTTAACCTAAATCACTGTGGGGGTCTGTATTGAAGAAATCAGAAAAGCATCAAATGAAACTAAAACTAGTTTATAACTATTTTCCTTTATTTGTAGTCGAGAGAATTAAGCGATGTGGGATATTTCAGCGCAGTGAAAGGAATAGATGTAACTGGCATAATAAGTTTATTACACATCCATACGATATGTCAAAGGAATTTACAACTAACAAACCCAAATCCAAACCAGGAAATTGAAACAGAGAACAAAAAAGATGAAGCAGAAGCACTGATTTACAAGTTGGAGAAAATCAGAAAGAAGGAAGATGATGGTGATGAGTGATACATCACCTACGTCTTTTAGCTTTAGTGGATTTTGCAGGACCTGGTTTCCGAAACACAGAACAAAAGCCACAGGTTGCTACCTTGGGAGAAGGTGGGTCCATGGATGCCGGTGCAACGTTGACCGTCCGATAAGGGCGTGCTCCGTCTGATCTGCTCCGCTCCAACCTGACACTAGATTCAACACCCTGAACCTCCCTTTGACCTTGTTGGTTCTGATTATTACTAGCCTTAGCTTCCTGGTTCGGATTCTGGTTCTCAAGGCCTGCGATGAACTTGTCATCCCACACCAACCCTGAAGATCCTTGTCTTCTAAATGATGTTACTGACCTCTGAAACTCAGTCATCTCTCTCTCTCTGTGTGTCTGATGTGGTTCAATTTGAAGAAATTTTGAGGTATATGATGATGTTTGACCTTTGATTGGGGAAAATGACAGATATAAGAATATATATTGTGAAGAAGAAAAGCAGTGGAGAATCTAATCTCTGGGTTTGTTACCTCTGATTGTTAAAGTTTTGGACAATCTTCACACTAATTACATCCTACTTTTTTTGACTCGAAATGGAGTAACATATGCAGCAGGTGTTCAGAATTTGTGTCATCAAGCTACATATGTAGTAGGAAAAATTATTGTATGAGGAGGTGCCATTTGGTGGACTTGGTCAATTTTCACAGATGTAATATTGCGTTTCATGATTTCAGATCATTCATTAATTTATTTATAGTGAGTAGGGACAAGGGTTGTGTCTGTTAATAAGATCGTTGAACCATTTGAGTTGGGCCTTCACAGTTTCCACAGATTTCTTTGTTCAACCTATGTTGACCCAACTTAATGAATCTTTACTATCCACGTTTGGAAGAATGATGTTATTTTTATTTTTTATTACGTTATTTATTATAGTTTGTATTTTTGTTCTCTTTTGAATATTTTCATTTATTGTAGAAAGTATTGTGAGCATATTTTTTATAATACTTTGAATGGGGTTTGAAAGTAAATTGGTTGTCAATTATTTGTGATACTACTTATCTGTATCGATTAAATGAAGAGTGCCAAAAGAGTCAAAGGGTCATCAGCATCTTGATTGAGTTATTGGGTTTGCTTTTACAGCCCCGTCAGAATTTTCAGGGTTCCATAATATTTTACTTCTTGTGTAAACCAAATCCAACCATTCAAATCACCCTGTCTCACAATTCATTTTTCTACATATATATTTCTAAAAGAGTAATAATGAAATAGTTAATATTTTAGTATTTTTTAAAGAATGCATATTATGTCGATTTTTTTATTTGTGTAAATGAAATATCAAATCATTTTAAAAATAGAACCATTTTAGACTAATGTAAAATTATACATATAACCTATTTGAAAAAATAATTTAACAGTGAATTTCAAAAAATATATTATTCGATCGAAATATATTAAATATCATGATATTTCATAAATTAGATCAACATAATTTAATCAATCCAAATTGTGTAAAATAGTTTAATTAAATAATTATAGACGCGGATACGAGACAAGTAATATATAAGATATATCCATTCATCCTAAATTTTAAGTAAATCCATGACCAAAGTTTCATAATCTATATGGATGGACATAGTATAGAAAGAAACACCCTATCGTGTGTTTCAATACTATGTTTTTAGAGATTAAAAAGAAAGAAATAAGGGTTAGGTTATAGCACTTGAAACTATTAAAAAATGAATTCTGACAGCATTAGAAACAATGAGCTCAATTAAAATAAAATTACATGATGAAAGTCCCCAGTAAAACAAATAGTCCGAATATCTGTTAATAGTTCGGAAACCCAAGGAATAATTGATCCGTTGTTTTTATTTTACTTTTTTTTATCTAATTATGGACCTCCTACAGCATTGAACCACCCTGGTTATTATGTGGTGAGAAAAATGTTTCATTTCTGGGCAAGATTAATATAATAAATAATTAGATTGTTTCAGTTGAAGCTGAAAAAAAGCAGCAACACGCTTACTAATCAACAATCAATATTACAAATGTGTTAAAAAGGTTTCTTTTCTTACCCGAGCAACAGTAATTGTCAAAATCCTGAATTTTGGACAATTATCATCATATAGTAAAAACACTGTCCAAGCAAGTCATGAATCTAAGCAGCAGGTGTGTACATGAAAAAAGGTAAGCTAAAATCACACGTAAAATTAATGTAAAAGTAATATGCTCTCTAGATTAAGATGTCCTGTCCAAATCAACATATTGAACTAACTACAGAATATAACAGTTCTAGTCAAACACTGGTTATCTAATATCTATCTTATCCGCCTCAGGCCTCAAAAAAACCTTCCACTCACTCGAACGAAAATCTATCACCATCTACCAATGGCAAAAACAGGGTCATTGTACCTAGCACGGTAAAGGATGCTAAGAAAACACGGCCATCAGCCAACTTTATCCTTTATCGTAGGTAAACATATTAGTATCATCAATCATCAGTCATTTTAATCTCATAATTCAATTGTTGCATGTCTTGCAGCCACGTCTCACTAATCCATGGTCCTTTTGTCCTTCAGAATTTCACTCAGAGGTTTGGGATCCTGGAAATCAGTTGATGTACGTTGCCAATGTAAACCTTCTTCAGCCTTCTTCTTCTCTTCTCTAATTTCTGCAAGAGTCTTAGGTCCTGAAAATGCAGTAGATTCCTCAACAAATCCCCTTTGTTTAAAAACTGGTTTCCTGGATATTTTAGATGACAGAAATGGTCGTTTAGCTGGCTTTTCTCTATAATGCTTCCTTGGTTTGGGTTGCTGGGAACGCCTGAATAACCTGTGCTTGTTAGCGATTGAAAGAGTTTCAACCTCTCCAATCGAATCTATAGCACTATATCCCAGTTGTGATGTCAATCTTCTACTTGGCCGCTGCTCAATGTCAGGCCTCTGATGCCTTTCCTGGTTTCGAATCATCAAAGAAGACGATTCTTGTCTTCTTAAGAAACCTGCAATGGGAGGTCCATTATTTTCTCTACGTCTCCTCAGATGGTCACGTAGATCTAAATTATTGTCATAGGCAGCCATCTCAGCTGACATCCGTATCCTTTTCCTGGAGAATATAGAATCTAAGAATATATCTCTGGAATAAGTACGAACTGTTCTGCCATTACCATGAGCAAGGTCACTGTCAAAACATCTGTAACCATCATATGTTTCTTGTGGATACAGAATATCAGCTTCCTGGCACATAGTATCATACTCAACTGGATCCTTAAATTCATACCCCAAATACTGTTCATTCAGCTCTTGCTCACTCCTATCAAGCACTGGTAAATATTCAGAATCTTCCTCGTAACCCATGTTCTCCAGTTCATCGTGAACAAGAACGTCAAATCCAGGGGAATGAGGGGATGATTCCCACCGCTCCTCAGGCTCAATTTGACTATTTACTCGCTCCTCCGAACTCTGCTCAGTGCGTAAATGAGATACATTATGAACAAAGCCATCATCTGGAAACGGAGAGTCTGACCTACTCACTGCAGCTTCTTTATATTCAGAAGCAGATATCACTAGGGGATCGCCTTGCTGCTTAACATTTTTGGTTAACTGTAACTGTTCCTTGGGCTGACGCTTAAAATCAGACAAATGCTTTGGAGCAGTTAAAGATTGGTGAGTTGGTACTGACACTACACCAGTTCCATTTCCTGATGATGTTTTATTTTCTAGATTGAGTGCATCGGTGCTTCCATTATCATTCTTCACAGGTTTTACAGTAAAAATGCTATCATCAGACCCATGCAAAAAAGAGCATTTGTCACCTTTGTTGCAGAATCCATTGAAGAAAAAATAACACGGAACCATTGTCTTGTTTGCAGGCAATGAATTCTGTGCAGGTTCAGATGGCGCTGGCACTCCAGTGTGCCCATCCAGAGGCTGAGAAAAAGGATAAAAATCAATCAGACAGTCATAGGAGGTTAAAACTGGCCTGAGAGATAGAGATTAGTGTTAAACAAGAAAAAATATAACAAAGTGGATATCAAATACATGGGGAGGGGGTGCGTGAAAGAGATAACAGTAACCAAATGGATATCGAATACATGTTTTTTTTTTTTAAATATTGCACGA
>Ga0209589_1005188_pt1 | contig 22180 bp, 12 predicted proteins | sample CowpeawhiteBW_FD_187525 | JGI IMG/M metagenome (GOLD analysis project Ga0209589, IMG submission 187525) | Root nodule microbial communities of legume samples collected from California USA - Cow pea white BW (SPAdes) (version 2) | ecosystem: Host-associated > Plants > Roots > Nodule | place: USA... | reverse complement strand
TATATTATAAAAAATTATATATATATATATATATATATATATATATATATATATATAATATTAAGTAATAATAATAAATAATTATTATTATAAAAAAAATAATTTAATATAATATATATATATATTTTTTATTTTGTTATTAAAATTTATTAAATAGTATTTTTTACTAATCTAAAAAGTATTTTAAATATTTTTAGCATTAAGGGTATTTTGGTAATCTTCAAAATCTATCTATTAAAACAATTTTTTTAATTTATCACATAACTCAAATCATTCATTAACTTTCACACAATTCATCTTCAAATCCATTCACTTTATTCTCTAAATTCACTCAAAAAAACACATATATTCATCCGCTCAAATTTACACAAATTCATCTTCATACTCTCTCCCAAATTCATCTATCCAAATGAACAAAACCTTAGAGGTGCATCAGACCCAACAATTCTCAATTAACAAAAAATTTGAAACCAACTATATCAATTTATTTAACCAACTTGATCTAGTCCCCATATACAAATTTTGATAACTGATGTTGTATATTTTCACAAGGTTAGAGATAATCAGGGAATTTCACTAATAGTCATACCAATTTAACTAAAACGTTACACTAGTTTAACCAATATATTTTCCAAAAAATAAATAAATAACAGATGGAGGTGTAAAATGAGTGTGCATTACATAGATGTGTACGTTTATATTTTTCTTCTAGAATCGATTATTGGAAACTGAATTTTTGTTAGTTTACAAATCTTATTTTTTTTTATATTAAATAAAAATAAAAATAATAGAATAACATTGATTATAAATGGCATAGTCTTAGAAATTTAATTTTCACAGTATTTTATTTTTGGGCTAAATATGTTTTGGTTCCTTAAGTTTTAGTGAAATTTGAAATTAGTCATTCTTCAAAATTTTTGACCAATTTAGTCATTTATCTTTAAAAATATGTGAATTTAGCCATTTTAACCCAATTTTGTTAAATTTATCTGACATTTCAAGTACATTTCATGATAGTATTTGAATTATTTATATCGTTTGATATATTTTCGCTTCAATGTTAACTCAAATACTATCATAAAATGCGTTTAAAATGTCAAATAAACTTGAAAAACTTTGGTAAAAAAGACTAAGTTCATGCATTTCTAAAGATGAATGACTAAATTGGTATAAAGTTTCGAAAAAGGACTAATTTCAAAATTTACTGAAACTTAAATAACCCTTTATTTTCTTAATTAAAAAACTTTATTTTTCTTCTTTTATTTTTATTTTTGTTTTATTTACTCTCTCAATATTTATTTTCTACAACAGACACATCCTTAAAAACATTAATTAGCATTTAACTTGTAATAAATATATTAAAAAGTCATATATACAACCAATCATTAAATAAATGCAAAAACTGTTTTACACTCTTAACCTTTAATATGTGCATAACTGCTAGTACTTGATTAATTGATTTTATCATCCACATTTATTACTTTCTTTTCGGTTTAAACTTTTTATTAATATAATAAAAGTAACATAAATTTAATTCATTTAATGTTTGTGAAGACAATTACTCCGAGTGTATAATATCATATAATAAACCAATATAAATAAAGGCTTCATTTAATGAGTTTTTGCAATACAATGAACAAAACAAATCCTCAAAAGCATTACAAATTGATTGCTTACAGCATTTTCAATTTGACTGGCCCTCACCGATTACTTCCTTCAACCCAATAACATTAAATTAAAAAAGAATCCTATTTATTGCAATTGCAATAGCACAAGCTCAACCCCACCACTTTCATATTTCACAGAACCACGAACCCAAAACCAAACCAAAACCAAACACGCGTTTGAATCCACCAAATCCAAAATTCGGTTTCAGTGAGTTTGTTTTTTAGTTCACATTTTCCCACTTCTCTCTCCCTTTGCATGCAGATGAGTTGTCATGTGCTTGGCACGAATTCAAGGCTAGCAAAACCATCAGTTACACATATTCTGAGTTTTTTCATTCAATAATACATTTTTTTTTCCTAATTTCTGTAATTTTTGTTTTTTTCTACAGCATATAGCTGTGACTGGGTTGGAGTGATGATGTGTTAGTATGTGGGGTTATACAAGTTAAGACCTTTAATTTCCGTTCATCATTAATCTAAGGAAAAAGGTGGTGAAAATCTCATCATTATTTTCTTTATCAGGTTTTATTTCCTTTGGGATACTCAAATGCAAAGGGTGAGGTCATGCAAATTGGCATCTATAAAGTCCCTTCTTCAGAATTCACATAACTCACCACAAACTCAGAAGTTTAGTCTCTTTTGCAGGTGAATTGAGGAAAAATGGATTTTTCTATGGGAGCTGCAGGTGGTTCTGGAGATGATAAACACAATCACAATCACAAAAACAGTCACAATAAGAGCTCAAACAAAGGGAAAAAGGCTTACCATGGCCACAACTCTGATAGAACATCTAAGCTCGAAGAGTAAGACAGTTTTACTTCCGAACACGTTCTTTGTTTTATTTATTTCAAGTTTTCAATTATGAAAGACGAGTAAAAAGGGCTAATTAATTTTGTTTCGACCTAGATCTACCATTGTTGTTCTATATATCTCTTTCTATATCATAAAACTTTTACAGCAGTTTTGATCCGTTTCGATTATTTACGGTGAAAATTACTATTTTTCGTGACTTGTTCTTGCTTTTATTTTGTTTAATAATTTTAAAGGAAAAAGCTTTGTTTTTCGACCTTTTATTCAATCCACTTTTGTTTTGATTTAAGATCACGACTTGTTTTTCTTTTCTTATTTTTTTATTTTTGTTAATTTTAATTTTAATTTTTGAGTAATATTGTCTTTTCATTTATCGAGAAAACAAATTGATTTCATTTTATTTTTTTTATTTTTGATCTTGTAATAAATGAGAGTGAGTGTGACACGAGTTTAGAAATTTGAAATATAATTCATTTCCTTTGTATTTAAGAAGGTTTAGAAACCTTTTTCTTTTAATCAGGGTGATAAAATAGTTGAATAATATATTAAGCGAATTATCAGTGGAAAGAGATCGGTTCATTGACTAATATTTTAAACATTGAGATTAATTTCCTTTGTATTTGATCACGAGTTTTCTTAATTTAAATTAAATTATCATCCCTCAAGTGTTATATCTTTTCGTTGGAAAAAAAAACATATCTTTTCGCTGGAAAAGAATGTATATATTTTTCCATCTATATTTTTGAATTAGACATATTTTTTAAACATGCTATGGTGTCAACACTTACAATATTCCTATCCTTTGAGTATTTTTAATCTATTTTTAATATGCTATGTTGTAAAAAGAAATTGGATGTCCCAAAAAAGTATTTCAAAGCCCCACTTAAATACACTCCTTCTCATTTTTTGAATATGAAATGGTGTCAACAAAATTCTCTTAGCAAGCCTTGATATTTCATTTTATCCCAATTAATTACAAAAGAATTCTCTCAATTTTTTATTGATAATAAAAAATATATTACTATTTTACATGGCATATTTTCTCTCTAGATTCTTTGTTACTTGTGTGACTTTGTTTAGAGATATTCATCATTTATATTATTCTCTATTAATTGTGATATTTATTATCGTGTTAAAGAATGTTTCGCAAATGTCCACATCCAACTAAAAGCACAAGATGTCAAATAGCAGAAGAACTTGGACTCGAGCCAAAACAAGTAAAATTTTGGTTTCAAAATAAGAGAACTCAAATAAAGGTAGCCTATATTTTTTTTCATGTTTATTATTATTTTTTTAGTAGTAATAACCATTTTACATGTGTTTGATTGCAGACTCAAACTGAACGAACAAATAACAGTATATTTCGTATTGAGAATGAAAAGATACGTAAAGATAACCTCTTATTAAGAGAGGCATTCAAAAATATAATTTGTCCATCTTGTGGAGGTTCATCAAATGTTGATGAAAAGCGTAAACGTTCTCTGGAACAACTTCGTCTTGAGAATGCTTGTCTGAGAGAAGAGGTTTGTTCACTAATTTCCATTCTCGTACAAACTTACATATAACACATTTTTAATATTGTTAGTACAGTATTAATAAAAATATCAAATTTGAGATTTTAGAAATTAGGGGATATAATCCAGACAAATAAAGATTAGGGGATTAATTTGAGATTTTAGAGAAAAATGATAACAAAACATAATTAAACAAACTTTTTACCACTAATATATGATTCATGTTTATTTATGATTTTTGTTTTCAGCATGAGAGGGTGTCTAGTGCTCTTGCAAAGTACATGGGTAAACCAGGATTAGACCTAAACATGAACTCCACTCTTATGAGGGGATCTTCATCACGTGGTCCATTAATACCAAGAAGTTATCTGAAACTAAGTGCTCCATTTCAAGGTGAAGATACCATGTTCAACCCTGGGAGCAGAATAACACAAATGGAAAAAACAATGATGTCAAAAACTGCAGTGGCTGCTAAGGAAGAATTAATTAGACTTATGTGCACCAATGAACCCATATGGGTCAAATCTTCAAACCATCAAAGTTTTGTTCTTCATCTTGAAAGCTACGAAGCATTCTTTCCAAGGATTAATCACTTCAAGAATTCCCAAGCTCGTGTAGAATCCTCAAAACATTCACGACTTGTGAGAATTCAGGCAATGGAATTAGTTGAGATGTTTCTGAATTCGGTTAGTACTCACCACTTTAATGTTTTACCAGCAAATAGTTCCTTTACACAATCATATACATGATTTTTTATCCATTAATAGGAAAATTGGGCAAATCTTTTCTCAACAATTGTTAGAAAAGCACGCACAATCGAAGTACTTGCAAATGGTTCAAACCGAAGCGGAGTTTTGTTGTTGGTATACCTCGTGCAAACCTTGGTCTGTGTACTGAGTTTCTTTGTTACATTTATATAACAAGTGAATACCTTTTTTTGTTTTGCTTATGTAGATGAGCGAAGAGATGCATGTTCTTTCACCTTTAGTTCCATCTCGGGAATTGTGCTTCCTTCGTTATTGTGAACAACTTGAAGAACGTTCGTGGGTGATAGTGGATGTTTCGGTTGACAGCACCAACGGGAACAACAATCCTAAGTATTGGAGGTGCCCCTCTGGATGCATGATTCATGAAGTTTCAAATGAGTTGTGCTGGGTGAGTACATATATATCGATAAATGCATTGGAGAACTAAGTTACCGTATATATATTGCTATTATAATTTATGGTTAGATATAAGGTCATATTAAAGTTTTATATCGAGTGAACAAGTGGATATGCAAATATTATTTTATAAGTCGATCTTATAGGATCGAGTTAAGTTAAAAAGTGTAACATGATATTTGAACTATGTTAGAGTTTGTTGTTTGTTAGGTCTATTGTTTCATTCGCTGATCACTCACTAATGTAAAGTCTCATATCCGAAATGTATATAACTTGTCGTGAGGGAGATGTGATGAAAGTTTTATATATCGACTAGAAATACAGTCATAGTATATAAGTGAGTGCAAATCTCACCTTACAAGTCAGTTTTATAAAGTTGAATTAAACTTAAAGTTCACGTCCCAACCTTACAACCCATTAGTTTATATTTTTTTTTGGTCAATTTTCACTTGAGGATGTTTAACATCAATTAGGTCATCATTTTCATCATGTGGTTTTTATTAGCAAAGTATATATATACTTGAGGGTATACAAAAAGATATGTACAAAGTGTTCTATTATAGGGTCTCCATATAATTCATTGTTTAGACCTCAACAAATAAGATTCAAATATCCCTACCAATCTAGGTATCTAGGTTTTATACATTCAAATACTCATTCTAAACAGAGGATAATAAGCATTATCCTTGAGATATTATTTAAGTCTACTTTTCCAATATGACTACTTTTGCTTTCTGCATTTACACATCAATCTGTACCTAGTGTTTCTGTGGTCATTTTGTAATAGTAAACAACTTTTGTTTTCTCCATCTTCCAATTCATCCTTCTATTTAACCACACCCGCAAACAGAACAAGAAAACAGAACAAGAAAACAGAGCAAGAAACCTGGACTACATATATTAATTAATCCCCCTTACATGCTTCAAGCCAAGCAGGTACCTTCTGATCTATGTAGTCATATACGGTTGTGAATGACTATGATATAGATCTGATACAATGTAAAGGACATATGCACCAATCTGAAAAGGAGAATCTTACCTTTGTATTTTTATGCTTCAACTATGTCCATACTCTTAATTAAGCTATGCTAAATATTTCCTCTGCATTGGGTTTGGTATCATGTGTGTAATATCATATACTTCCTTCTAGATTTCTTGGATTGAACATGTAGAAGTGGATGAGAGGATTGAAACGCATCAACTATACAAAGATATCGTTAATAACAACATTGCGTACGGAGCAGAAAGATGGCTTTTGGAACTTCAAAGAATGTGTGCAAAATTTACAAGTGTTGGAGATGAAAACATGCCTGATTATGACATCAATGGAGGTTCTTATTTCTAGCTTTATTCCAAACCTATTAATATTTGTGCATACCTAATTAAGACTATATGTCATGAATTTTCAGTGATCCCTATTCTCGGAGGAAGGAAAAATATGATAAAGTTTTCTCATCAAATGGTAAAAAACTTCTATGGAGTTTTAAGCATGTCAAGTAAGCCAGAGTACCTTGAACATTTAGCTGAGGAGAATAACAATAACAATATTAGGATCGTTGTTCGTAAATACACAAACCCAAGTCAATCAAATGCCATGATTATATTCATTGCTACGACTTCTTTTCGACTACCATTGCCCTCAGAATACGTTTTTGACTTCTTTAGAGATCCAATAAAACGTGCTAAGGTTCAAAAACTCAACCCACTCTTTTCTTTTTATCAATGTATTATTCTTTGTACTGTTCCATTTATTTGTTATCTTATGTTTTTCAACAGTGGGACGTTATGTGTTATGAGAGTCCCGTGCATGAAGTTGCACGTGTCTCAGCTGGAACTAACCCTAGCAACTACATATCAATTATACAGGTACTCAAATACTATATTATATATTGAAATAATTAGAATAGAAAGTTAATTTGTAACAGCTTTGGTTGAGTTTTAAGAATGATCAAATCCTTAAATTTGTTGTTTTACTTTTTTTGGTATGAACTTGATTTTTTTATTATTATATATGAAACAGCCTCTTCATGGAACTACGAATAATATGGGCATTATTCAGGAGAGTTGTATTGATGATTTGGGATCATATGTTGTGTATTCCCCAGTGAATGTATCTGACATAAAAAGGACTATAAATGGTGAAATGTCCATTTTTCCATCTGGCATTGTGATCTCGAAGGATGTTCAATCTATTACAAATGCTTCTGCATGGAGTAGTGAAAGTGGTGGTTCCAGAACACACAGTACTTTATTGACGGTGGCTTTTCAAATACTGATGAATGGTCCAACAACTATGGTAGCAGAATCCAAGACCGTTGTTAACTCTCTCATGACCTCAACAATACAGAATATAAACTATGCTTTGATGAATGGTTCTAATTTAGAGTTGTAGTGTTTTTTACTTTTTATATGAAAGATGGTACGAATGGAAGTTTTGCTTCCAGAATTTGTTGGACTTGTTGGTTCTTGTTTATGTACCATTTTGCATAATAATAAAACAAATATTTGCTTACATATACTTTAATTTAAATTATTTAACCGTAGTTTTATTTTATACGTATTTTCTTATTAATAAAAATAAATATATTGAAGAGACAATCTAATTATCTCGATCTATCTATAAGAAATAATATACAATAAAGAAAGAAATTGCGACATGTGCAAAGAGTTCTACAACTCTTACCTTTCTTTTCTTCCCCTTAAAAAAATTCTCTGATATAAAAAAACTTTATTATGGGAGTGTAGTTAGTAATTGTTGAATGCAGAAAGTAACATCCATTGGGCCTAGTTTTATAAACTCTCTTTCCTTTTTGGTTTTAACTCCTTCCCTCTCTCATCTACAAGTTTTTCAATTCAAGTATTATTTTTTACAAAATCAAATTCTATCTCAGGGTAGTTAGTATATCAAAGAAAATTTTTCTTTAAATATTTCATATCATTTGTATATTCGTGTTTGAGTACAATATTAATTTGATCAGTTGAAAAAAAACACATTTTTTTTTGGTAATTTAACTTTTGATTGAATTTTGGTTTCAGTTACTGTTTTTTTTTAAGTCTTTAAAATTTTAATGTTTTTCAACCTTCTGTAGGTATTGTTTTAAGTGTAAGTAATTTTTAAGTAAGAAAATACTACAAGTGAGTTAGATCTACAAATTTAGTTGATAATCCTTTGCTGTACGATTTATGAATATCGAATGATTATGGTAAGTTAACTGAAATTAGGTGCATAATTTACTTTTAATTGAGTTTTAAAATTGGATTAAATAATTAAATTAGTTATATTGAATTGTGTTATTTATTGAATATTGAATTATTGATTTAATATAAATAAGGTAATTTAACTTTACATTATCATATTGAGTTGAAACAATTTGAAATAATATGTTCATAATTGTGCATTTGAAATTTGAAATTTGATGAAATATATGGAATGGCAATTTTATTTTTTTTATATTATATATATATATATATATATATATATATTATATAAATTATTAAATATATTTTTTTGAATTCTTTTATTATAGTTATGAATAATAAGATGGCCAAATGTGTATAAATAATTAGTAAGTAATAAATAACTTTATATGACCTAGTAAATAAATTGGTATAATAAAAATAATGATCTAATAAATAAATTTAATACCTTAAATTAAAAGAAAAATATAAATACATCCTTAGAAAATTAAAACTATAATTAAAAAACACAATATATATATACATATATATATATATATATATATATATATATATTTAATTTAAGCAAGCCAAATGATTTAATGACTTTGGTGGTAGCGGAATGGTTAAAAGTTCAAATCTGACTTTTCTAATACTTTTGTTATTTTTTAAATGTTTAATTTTATTTTGAGGCAAAATGTGCCAAGTTTTTATAAGTATGAGATGAGATTTTGGATAAATGTTTTGTTCGATTATCAAATAAAGTATTTTTTTATATACACTGTCAGTAAAACTTATAACATATATCCAATTCCATTATTAGGTAAACTTTAAGTTTGAATAAATTAAGTTACTTTTTAACTGAAAAATGTAAAATTTGATTGATTTGTATAATTTATATCTTATTTTACATGCTACTTTGAAGGTTTTATTAATATAAACAATAAATAAATTAGACAATACATATTATGCACTATTTTGTATATAGTTCTTAACATATTTTAAAAAAAATTACATCACAAAATCGACATGAATAAGTTCTAAAACTATTATAAAATTATGGATGATTTGAGGGATGATAGAGTATATTTAATAAATTTCGTTAAAACAGAATTTGTTTATTTATTAATATTTATGTAAACGGACATATTTAATATTTGTCAAAAGCACGTATATAATTTAAAAAATATAAAGTTCTATCAAGTAAAGTATATAAGAATTCATTATCATTTAATATTTAATATTTCCAACATTAAAATGTCATCTTTGATTAATTAAATTGTCTATATTTTAAAAAAAACTTTGTAATATTTTTCCATGCATACTTTCTATAACTTTTGTTTAAACATACTATAGGATCTATTTTCCCATTATTATATGAGAATATTTAGTAATTAATATTAAATTCATTTGATTTTGGTACAAAAAAAATGGTTAATAAATATGGAAGATCGATAACATTACTTTGTATGAACACTTGTGATTCAATTACAGTAGCACATTCCCAAGAAATAAATATGATCACTTTTCCTTTATTGTTATCTGCATGATAAGATCTTCTTTAGATTTTTATACATATTGAAGCACAGACCATAGATTTATATTGTTACATTCTTCCAATAATGAAACATTGAGAATGATCTTATTAGGGAAGTGATTTCTAACCTTTGATCATGGTATGAAAACTCAACCTGGGTGCAACAAACTTGGTGTAGTTTGGTTGAGGCAGAAACCTCTACTAAAATCTCACAACTTGGAATCTTCTCTAACTACTACAAATTCTTAGACAGGCTAGTTTGTGTGTAAACTTTTGATGGGAAAATCTCAAACATGTGGTGGTTTGTAGCTAAGATCACTAAAGCTGTGGAGGATTTTCATTTAGTTCATTAGCTAAACTTTAAAGAAGGATTGCTACTAAAATGTGAACAAAAGATGTGAACAATAGTGAAGAAACAGTTTTCTTGCTATTTAGTTACTAAATTTTAGATACAAAGTTATGTTTTTGCTTTGTCCTTGTTAATTTTTGTAAAATGATTTTGTGAAACGGGGACTTATTTAGGGATTACTTTATCACAAACACCTTTTTTTTTTTTTTGTAGTGTGAGATGCATAGTTGGTCAATTATGTTATCTTTGGTATGATGTTCAATAATTTACAAAGATATAAAAAAAATGATAAACATACACCTTTAGAAAATCTATCCTTGGAAGCCTGACTTATGGACTGCCTCTGACCCACTTTAAAACTAGGCCTTATTTTTTGGCCCACTCAACATGGGACATTTCTAAAGTCTCCAAAACCTTGTGTGAAGTGGGTTGGACCAGAGTTAGGTTGAGGTTGATCCTATAACTAATTAGTATAAATTATTTGTTCCTTGTGACTTTGTGAGCTATTGGAGTTTCTGGTGGCATGTTTCTTGTTTGAACCATGTGCAAATTAAGCAACTTACACATCTTCAATTTTTATTTAAACACCAATCTGGATTATCTTGTTAAAAGAAAAGGTCAATCTTTAACAAACCAAAAAGGAAAAAACTTTTTTAATCTATTAACAAGATAAATGGATGATGGACAATTTAAATACTTAATCGATCACTAAGAAATAGACTTTAATTGAAAGAAAGAGCAAGTACATCTAGTTTCCCTTATCAAACCACAACTAGAGAGTCTTTCTCACAACATATCTAAGGTTTACAAGATTTACAAAAACACGTAGAAAATCTTGACTCTAAAACAAGGAAAGGACACAAGTAAGACTATACCACACACTTTGCTTCAAACACAATCATCTTTAGAGTGAATTGCAACATATAACAGTATACAAAATTACAGCTTAGTAAACAAATTGCATACACCTTTGTTCAATTTTGATCTTCCTTCATCTTGTCAAGCCAAAATCCATGTTGTAGAAACCAATCTTGATGAACTTCAAATGAATCTTCCAAAATACTCCAAGAAAGTCTTCTCTGTCTTTTTCCAAAGAATCAAGATTGAGTTGTATGAAACTTAATCACAAATGCTAGATTTTAGGTTTAAATGGTTGTGCTCATAAAATTAATCAACTACACAGTAATTTTCTAATTGATCGTGTCTTTAATGAACTAGATTAATTACCTAATTATTAGTATCTCAGTTTTTTCAGCTAATTTTCAAATTTTTATGCCATATTAACTCATAATAGATTATGCACATGATTAATGAGTTATAATTTGATCTAATTCTAAACACATCTTTCATAATATTTGAACATCATAAAAAACCACCTGATCTTCTTTAATATAATATTATCTCTTTGTTTTCATTTATCATTCTGACTTTTAGGTGTTGCGTCCAAAAATGACAAAATCATAATACTATGTTACATTAATCTGCATATATCTGTGTTACACGTATAATATATATATATATATATATATATATATATATATATATATATATATATATATATATATATATATATAATCTTTAATTTATATAACTATTCCAATGTTATTGTACAACGGGTACAATTCTTTCGTATACAATTTGTTTCAAACAAAAATAGATATATATCGAAACTTTTAACAATATTTATGTCTTTTTTTCTTTTTAGTAATTATTATGTATTATAAATCCTCATAAAATTTATGTTGATGGACATATGCAATTTATATTTCCAAAAAATGCATAGAAGTAAAACCTTATTTTTTTTAAATTTATATTTTTTAAATTTTGAAAAAAAAAAACAACAACATGGTCATTAAACATGTTCCATTATAAAACTGTCTACGTCATTCACTTTTTATCTGATTCCGTGGAAAATTTGATGAGTATGTCCCTTTAATAATATATGCTGCAATTCAAGAATACTCCGTGCACAAAAATATTATCACTCCTATTGAATAAATTATTATGAATCTTCCTGGCTTCTACCACTATACTAATTTTTTTTATCAAATGTAATTTACTTAAGTGCTAGTTTCACTGCAATTAAAATAAAAAATCTGTCATTTTTTATTTAAAAACGGTAAAATTTAAGGTAGTATAAAACACATTAAAACAAAAATTGTCACATATTAAAAATCAATATTTTTTTGTGATAAAAAGAAGGTTCATGAATTAGTTCTAACCAAAAGAATTTTTGTGGATATTTTGGTCCTATGAATTTTTTCAGTGAGTTTTTTTAGTCCTGTGGACTTTTCTAATCTCAACCCATATGGGTCAAGACAAAACCATGTGAAGGAAACTAGATTGATAGATCTACCTATTTTACCCTTTAACATATTCGTTAGATTCGTGTAATTTATTAGTTAAATTATTATAATTATTTGTTAACTTCATATGTAAACTAATATGTAAATTGTAACACATTCAAACATTAGATAATCGTTAAAAGACCTTCATAAATGTCTATAATCATCACCAACTTTGTGATAACATCAAAATATCGATTATCATTTGGTTATGATATAGACACATGACATCCTAATTTTTTTCAAAACAAAAACACTTTGAATAAACAAATGCAATGTTTTGGTTAAATATAATAGTGGATTAAAATCTAAGTAAGTACCGTCAAGTTGGTGTATGCAATTTTGTGATGTACATCTATCATCACACATTTATAAATGGTTGACTTTCTAGGTTAAAGATTTGGAAATTTGGATTCCATATTTTATATGGATTGACTACTTCAACAAAATAAAACTTGTTATATGGTTGTTTCAGAAAATAGTTGAATGTGGCAATGTCATTTGAATTTGATCTCTATATGAATGAAATTAATTCTAAAATGCAAATAAACAATCACAATAAGATTTCAAACAAAGGGAAAAAGGCTTACCATGACCACAACTCTAATAGAACATCTAAGCTCAAAGAGAAAGATGAGTTTTACTTATGAACACATTCTTTGTTTTATTTATTTCAAGTTTTCAATTATGAAGGACGGGTAAAAAAGGCTAAGTAACTTTGTCACAATCTAGATCTGCTATTGATATTTTAGGTATCTCTTTCTGTATCATAAAATTTGTGCAGTTTTGCCAATTATTTAGGATATATATCACTAATTTTCGTGGTTTGTTCATGCTTTTGCTTTGTTTAATAGTCTTAAAGGAAAAAAGTTTGTCGATCAACCTTTCCTTTAACAGACATTTGGATTTAAGATTCCGATTTGTTTTTTATTTATATTTTTATTAATTTTAATTTTAATTTGTGAACAACATTGTCTCATTATTTAATGAGGAAAAATTGATTTTATTTTGACTTTTTTTTTTATCTCGTGAAAGATGAGAGTGGGCATGATACGAGTTTAGAAATCTGAGATATAATTCATTCCTTTACATTTAGTAAGATTTATAAACATTTTTCTAAAATTAGAGGAGTGATAAAATAGTTGAATACAATGTATCATTGAGTGAAAAAAAAATAGTTCATTGACCCATATTTTAAAAAATGAGATTAATTTTAATGTTACTAATGTTGTTGAAAAAATCTTAATGATTATAAGTATTTTGGTCATGAGTTTTTTTAATTTAAATTAAATTACCATCCTTTGTGTTATATGTCTTCGTTGAGAAAAAAAAAAAAAACTTATATCTTGTCGTAAAAGAAATGTGTCTTTTCTATCTATATCTGAATTAGACATTTCTTTAACATGTTACGGTGTCAACACTTACAATGTTCCTATCTTTTGAGTGTTTTTAATTTTAGTACGTTATGTTGTAAAAACAAATTAGGTGTCCTAAAAAAATCTTTTAAAATCCCACTTAAATATAGTTATTTTCATTCTTTATGCAATGGTGTCAATAAAATTCTCTTAGAAAGCCTTTCATAGTAAGAGATAATTCATTTTACCCCGATTAATTATAAAAGAATTCTCCCAATTTTTTTATTGGTAATAAAAAATATGTTACTATTTTATGTGGCATGTTTTTTCATTCTATTCTTCATTATATGTATCACTCTTTTAAGGGAGGGGTATTTTTCATTTATATTATTCTCTATTAATTGTGATATTTATTATGGAGTTAAAGAATGTTTTGGAAGTGTCCACATCCAACTTAAAGCACACTATTTCAAATAACAGAAGAGCTTGGTTTCAGAATAAGATAACTCAAATAAAGACAATTTATATATTCTTTCATATTTATTATTATTTTTTCTTTGAGCGATAATAACCATTTTACATGTGTTTGATTGAAGACTCAACCTAAGCGAACAAATAACAATATCTTCCGTATTGAGGTATTGAAAATGAAAAGATACATAAGGATAACCTTTTATTAAGGGAGGCATTCAAAAATATAATTTATCCATTTTATGGAGGTCCATCAATTGATGAAAAACGTAAACCTTCTCTAGAATAACTCTTCGCTTTGAGAATGCTTGTCTCAGAGAAGAGGTTTGTTCACCAATTTCATTATTTTTTTATATTAACTTTTTATTTCAGTAACTTTTACGTTTAAGTATGTCATTCATCTCTATTCTTGCACGAATTTACACGTGACACATTTTTAATATTGTTAATATAATATTAAAAAAAATAATCAAATTTTTTATTTAAAAACGTAAACTTTAAGGTCGTATGAAACATATTAAAACAAATTTGGCATGATTCTTTCATTTAAAATTAATATTTTTTTCATGTTAAAAAAAGCTCATGGATTAGTCCTGATCCATGAAGCTTTTGTTGGTATTTTGACCCTATGAATATTTTTATTGGGTTTTATTTTGGTCTTGTTGGCTTTTCTAGCCCTAGTCCATATGAGTCAAGGCCAAATCATGTGAAGGGACCATATTGACATGCCTACATATTTTACACTTTCACATGTTCATTAAATTAGTGCAATTTATTGGTTAAATCATTACAATTATTGGTTAATTTCATATATGAATCAATATGTAAATTTTAACACATCCAAACATTGCATAATCGTTAAAAGACCTTCATAAATGTCCATAACCATCACCAACTTTATCATAACATTAGAAAATCAATTATCATTTGGTTATGATGAAGACACATGACATCCAACTTTTTTCAAGACAACAACACTTTGAATAAACAAATGCAATGTTTTGATTAAATATAATTGTGGATTAAAATCTAAGCAAGTACGTAAAGTTGGTGTATGCAATTTTGTGGTGTACATCTATCATCACACATCTATAATTGGTTGGCTTTCTAGATTAAAGATTTCGAAATTTGGATTTCAAACTTTATATGGATTTGCTACTTCAATAAAATAAGTCTTGTTATATGGTTCTTCCAGATAATAGTTGAACGAAAATGTTATTTAAATCTCATGTCTATATGGATGAAATCAATTCTAAGATGCAACTTTGATAAACAATCACCATTAGAGCTCAAACAAAGGGAAAAAGGCTTACCATGGTCACAACTCTGGTAGAACATCTAAGCTTGAAGAGTAAGGTGAGTTTTACTTTTGAATACTTTCCTTGTTTTATTTATTTCAAGTTTTCAATTATGAAGAATGGGTAAAAAGGGCTAATTAATCTTGTTTCGACATAGATCTATCATTGATGTTCTATATATCTTTTCCTATATCATAAAACTTTTGCAGTTTTGATCTGCTTCAATTATTTACGGTGAAAATCACTACTTCTCGTGACTTGTTCTTGCTTTTACTTTGTTTAACAATGTTGAAGGAAAAAACATTGGTACTTTCAGTATCTCTTTGTATATCATAAAATTTGTACAATTTTGATCTATTCCAATTATTTATAATGAAAATCACTACTTTTCATGGTTTGTTAATGCTTTTATTTTGTTTAATAGTTTTAAATAAAGAAAGTTTGTCGATCAACCTTTTCTTTAAGTGACATTTGGATTTAAGATCCCTTATATATTAATTTTAATTTTAACTTTAATTTGTGAGCAATGTTGTCTCGTCATAAGATGAGAAAAAGTTGATTTCATTTTGACTATTTTGTTTTTGTTTTGTGATTTTGTGAGGATGAGAGTGAGCATGACACGAGTTTAGAAATTTGAGATATAATTCATTTCTTTTGCATTTAATAAGGTTTAGAAACATTCTCTTTTAAATTGGGACTGATAAAATAGTTGAATACAATGTATTTAACGAATTATCATGGAGTGGAATAAATTGTTTCATTGACCCACATTTTAAAACATGAGATTAATTTTAATGTTATTAATGCTGTTGGAAATATCTTAATGACTATAAGTATTGGTCATGAGTTTTCTTAATTTAAATTAAATTATCATCCTTAATTAGTGTTAAATCTTTTTGACGAAAAAAACAAACTTATTGCAGAGAAAAAAGAGTGTATTTTTTCCATCTATATCTGAATTAGACATTTTTTCTAACATTTTATGATGCAACACTTACAATATTCCTATCCTTTGAGCATTTTTAATGTTTTTTATACGTTATGATGTAAAAATAAATTGGATGTCCCGAAAAAGTCTTTTAAAACTCCATTTAAATAGACATCTTTTCATTTTTTGAATATGCAATGGTGTCAACAAAATTCTCTCAACAAGCCTTTAATATTAAGTGATAATTTATTTTACCCCAATTAATTATAAAAGAATTCTCTCAATTTTTTGATTTTTAATAAAAAAATATATTACTATCCTAGTGGCATACTTGCTATCTCCATTCTTCCTTACTTATGTGTTACTTCTTTAGGGGTATTTCTCATTTATGTACTCTATTAACCGTGATATTTAATATATCGAGTTAAAAAATATTTTGCAAGTGTTCACATCCAACTAAAAGCATATGATTTCAAATGGCAGAAGAACTTGCACTCGAACTAAAACAAGTAAAATCTTGTTTTCAAGATTAGAGAATTCAAATAAAGGTAACCTCTCTCTCTATATATATATATATATATATATATATATATATATATATATATAATTTTTTTTTTCATATTTATTATTATTTATTTAGTGATAATAACCATTTTACATGTATTTGATTGAAGTCTCAAACTGAATGAATAAATAACAGAACAGTATCTTGGTATTGAGATTGAACAAATACGTAAAGGTAACCTATTATTAAGAGAGGCATTAAAAAATATAATTTGTCCATCTTGTGGAAGTCCACTAAATGTTGATGAAAAAGTAAACGTTCTTTAGAACAACTTCGTTTCAAAAATGGTCGTCTTAGAGAAGAGGTTTGTTCACTAACTTCATTATTATTTTTCACTAACTTTTTATTTCAATAATTTTTTGAGTTTAATCATGTCTTTAATATCCATTTTCGTACAAATTTACACGTGACACAATTTTAATGTTGTTAGTACAATATTAACGAAAATAGTCAAATTTTTTATTTAAAAATATAAAATTCAAGGTGGTGTGAAACACATTAAAACAAAAATTGCATGGTTCTTTCATTCAAAATTAATATATATTTTTTTTCATGTTAAAAAGAAGGTCCATGGATTAGTTCTAACCCAAGGAGCTTTTATGGGTATTTTGGTCCTGATTTTTTTAGTTGTTTTTTTTTTCCTATGGATTTTTCTAGTTCCAACCCATAGGAGTTAGGACCAAACCATGTGAAGGGACCAAATTGACAGGTATACCTATTTTACACTTTTACATTTGTTAATTTAGGTGCAATTTGTTGGTTAAATTAACTTCATACATGAACCAATATGTAAATTGTAACACATCCAAACATTACATAATCATTAAAAGACCTTCATAAATGTCCATAATCATCACCAACTTTGTGATAACATCAAAAAATCAATTATCATTGGGATATAGACACATGACATCCTAATTTTTTTCAAAACAACAACACTTTGAATAAACAAATGCAATGTTTTGGTTAAATATAATTGTGAATTAAAATCTAAGTAAGTACCGTCAAGTTGGTGTATGCAGATTTGTGGTGTACATCTATCATCACACATTTATAAATAGTCGGCTTTCTAGATTAGAGATTTGGAAATTTGGATTCCAAATTTTATATGGATTGGTTACGTACTTCAATAAAATAAATCTTGTTATATGGTTGTTCTGATACTAGTTGAATGTGGCAATGTGATCTAAATCTCATGTCTATATGGATGAAATTAATTCTAATATGCAACTCTTACACGACTAAGACACGTCAATTGAAGTTTAACTTAACTTTCACAAGCTTGAGATTGTGTAATTTAAATTTAACTCAATGTTACAAATATAGTTCATTAAGGTGAAGTTTTTGTCGAAAATGATACATCAATAAAATAACTTGTTATAGTGAAAATATACATGCAATCATAAGCATAAAATATAAATAACTTATCATCATGAAAGTTAAATAAAAGCACATATTAAATTTTATTTATTACTTCACTTCAAGGTTTACATCCACAAGTATTCAACCAAAGTATTATTCCATTTGTTCAGACAAAAATTGTAAACTTTCTTGTACAATCTTTCTAACAAAATCTGTAAAATTTTTAGTGTAATTTTTCTATAAGCAATTGTAAATCTTCTCCTTTAATCTTTATTATTGTATTTAATTGCAAACCTTGCTTTCACAACTACAAGTTTCTTATATACTCAAGAGACTCATTAAGTTATGGTGAAAACACAAATCAATTTTCTATTTTTATTATAGCTTCCTACTTTTTTTTTCTTTTTCATATTATTGAATGTGAAACTTGTATGAATACTCACTTGAAAACTAACATATCATCCTTTCTCTAAAAGTCTTAGATATAAAGAGAATAACTCCACAATGAAACTTGAACATCATCTTGTCTCATATATAAAAGAGTAATTCTACAATGAAGCTTCAACATCATCCTTTCTTTTTTTTCGTGCTCTAAAACAAACATTTGATATAATGCTTATGTCAAATTGTTTTTATTCCTTCCTTGGAACCTTAACTTTAATGTCATGGTTAGGAACCACCTAATAGAAAAAATATCACTTTAAATAGAAAAACACCTACATTTAGGTACATAAAATTTAAATAAGAAACAATAAATGTAACTTGGTTTGTCAACTCAAGGTGCCTTCATCAATAAATACTTAACAAAAGTATTCTCTGAAAAAACTATAAATTTTATTGTGTAGTTTTCTTGACAAAATTTGAAAATTTCTTGTGCAATTTTTCTAGCGAAAATTGTAGGTCACACACACTCAATGTGAATACTCAATGTCCTCGGTGTGAGGAGACACACACACACGTCCGATATCCTCAATGTGAATGCTCAATGTCCTCAGTGTAAGAAGATGTGATGAAAATATCGACTTGAAATATAATTATATTATAATATATAAGTGAGTGCGAATATCATCTAATTGAACTAGTGTTGCGAGATTTGTTGGTGGTGTTTTAGTATTTTATGAGTTTGTTTATGACTTATTGATATCAAATATCTTTTGTGTCTTCCCTTAAAGAACTAAACACGTGGTATAAGAGAGTTCATAATTATTTTTTATGATCATTCTAAAATAATACAATATAAAATGAATGATAAATCTTAGATCTTTAAAAAATTAAAATATGAGCTCAAATAATACATGAAAATGAATAATCTATTTAAGTTCAAAGTGGTAGTAAATAATGATTCTAAAATTAGTTTCTAAAAATATATGTAGTGAATCTCCACGAAATGCATTAACATATATTTTTGTCTTTACTTCTTCTTCTTTTTTTATCATATTTTTTAAAATAGAAATTAGGGTCTTCATAGTTGTCAAAATTTTCTTTGATGATATGGTATACCTAGATTGATAGGGTATGCATTTTAGAAATAGGAATGCTCTTTCCATATTCTCCTTTGCTTAATATTAATTTATTTTGTACCATAAATGTTGCCCTTATTATCCTACCCTAATCTATTTGTTAGCTTTTCTTCTTCATATATTTCATTGTTTTTTCTGCCTTTACAAATCATACCTTTTATAAAATTAGTTTGTTAAGGAATAATTAATGACAATAAATTTAATGGTGGAAATATTTGAAGATAACTTTGATTAAGAAACAATTAATTGCATTTTCTATATTATATACTAAATAGTCGGTATCAAATTGACACAAAGATAAAATATATATTAATAAAATATAAAAAAAATTAAACTCTATTAATTACTAGTAAATGATTTTTTTTAAGAATTATATTTTTATTAAATGATTTTTTATATGCATATTATAGGTAAAATAATCGTTTAATTTGTATGGATAATCAATTTAATCCTAAAAAATTAATATAAGGTAAAATAGTTTATCATATTATATTTTTTTAATGGCTTTAGCCCCTAAAATTTAAATGGACAGGGCATTCGATATTTAAAAATGAAAAAATGAAAAAATAATTAAAACTCAAATTATCAATCAATTCAGTCCCTAAAATTATTATAATAGATTAACTTAGTCCCATACCGATTAAAAAATTTAATGAAGTACATTTTTTTTACTGTTTTTAAAATTTTTAAGAATTTAATTTATTTTTCAAAATTTAATCATAAATTTATTTAATAGATTAACTTATTTTTTTACTTGATCATTATTGTTTCTTGGAATTCAAAGTCCTCCTTTCTTCTACAAAATCACTATAGACACGAAATCATTAATATATACCATTAATATATTATTAATTGGACTTTTGATTATTCATGTTTATTTATAATAATGTATACAAATAATAAATGTTAATATAGTACATTTATTTATTAATTATTTGTATTTTAACCATACTAATTTAAAATTACACAAATTTATTTATTAAATATTTATTATTATTTGAGTTATACAACATTTCATACATCTATTTATTTTTAAAATATGGTTAAAATACTTTTTTATCCTAATTTTCGTCAAGTTTTGTCAAATCAGTCCTAATTTTGTTTTTTCTGCTTAAATATAGGTATCAATTTTCTTCAATTTTGTTTAATTTGGTACTAAAATCGTTTAAATCATTAGCAGTTATGAATAGTGACTGTCACGTGTCATTTTGTAATTTTGTAATTTTTAATTATTTTAAATGTTCACGTGTCAACTCAGTAGCGTGCCCTGTGTTATAGTCAATGTTTTATATTCAATCTAGACCCTATATTTTTTTTTATTCAATTGAGTTCCAATTTTGTTTAAAAATGAACAATTTTGTCCTTCTCGAAATTGGGACCAAATTTAATTTTTATATTAAAATTCACATTTTTTAATAAATATTTTTATTAAATATATTAAAATTCATATCATTATAATTTTTATATAAATATTAAATTTTGGTTTCAATTTTAAAAGGGACAAAATTGGTCAATTTTAAATAAAATTGGGACTCAATTGAAAAAATTTACAGATATAGGAACTAAATTGAATATAAAATATTGATCTTGACACGTGATACGTTATTGGTTTAACACGTGAACATTTTTTAAAAATTTTTAGAAAATTAACAAATTAAAAAATATAAAATAAAAAACCACAAAGTGACATTACTTTTTATGGCAGTTAATTATTTGATCAGTGTTAGCAAAAACTGACCAAATTGAATAAATTTGACAAAAAATATGACCTATTTAAGTAAAAAACAAAATTAGGACTAATTTGTTAATGATAAAAATAAAGACCAAAAATATATTTGAACCTTAAAATATTTACATTTCCGAATAACTATTATACCCCACAAATAAAAGGGTAGATGATATACAAATTATTAATTAGCAATAAATGATTTCATATAATTAAGTATAAAAATTATAAACTGAAATAATATTTAATAAATAAATTTGACATCTTAGTTTGCCATAAGAGGTATACATAACTTGCATATAGAAAACTAAAAGTGTAATTAATAGATACAAATAATGATATATATATATATATATATATATATATATATATATATATATATATATATATTTT
>Ga0209589_1005186_pt1 | contig 22180 bp, 6 predicted proteins | sample CowpeawhiteBW_FD_187525 | JGI IMG/M metagenome (GOLD analysis project Ga0209589, IMG submission 187525) | Root nodule microbial communities of legume samples collected from California USA - Cow pea white BW (SPAdes) (version 2) | ecosystem: Host-associated > Plants > Roots > Nodule | place: USA... | reverse complement strand
AAAAAAAAAAACTTGAAAAACCTAAACGGTTAGAAAATTTCTAAACTTAAGAAAATAAAACATTTTTAAAAAATGAAAATAATTTCATTTTAAATTATACGTAATGTTGACATCTTTAAAATTATTAAAATATTTATTCTAAACGTACCATAAACTTTGTCATCTATCATCGAAAAAGATGTATCCTTACAGAAAGTGGGTAAACATAAAAAACGTGCAACTATTAACTTGGAAAAAAAAAACGTACAATGTTTACTTTTAGGATAATGTTTACTACCAACGACTTGATTGATATGATTGCTCCTGATCAAGGTACCAAATTTGGTGTTAAGGTCCTGGTCGGCAAAAAAAAAAATATTAGGTTTCCTAATTTATGTGAGGTTAACGTGTGCTTAATGAATATTTAAAACTTGATATATACCAGATGAGACCCTCGAGTTTGATATTTGGTCAACCTCACACAAAATATTGTGTCATGAAACCCAGTGGCGGCATGGCGCAAATACCTCTGCATGCTAAGTGTCCTTTTGTAATTTCATAAGTATTTTTTTACGTTGAACTTTTTGTACAGGCAGTACTGGAACTGCTTTTCAAGTGTATTATAACATGAAATCTGGTTTGGACACAATCCAAAGGCCATACAAATATTTCCATCACCATGAATCAATTCCAATTAGTTATTTAAGTTGTTCGATGATGATTCATGGCCTTGATTCAGGAGCAAGCATATCAATCAAGTCGTTCTTAGTGGTCCTAATACTGCGGTAGTATGCAAACTTCTAATTTCATATTCACCCTGCTCGACCAAGATAGGGGTAGTAAAACATACCAAATTGCCTTTTGATTTGAAGAAGAAGAACACCAAAATTAGGGCTTCCAATTGTCGATGAAGCTATGACAGCGATCCACCTTTGTTATTCTTTCCCAAAACCGCACTCTCGCTCTCGCTTTTCCCTAAACCGCACACTCGCCTTTAGTTTAAACCGCAACATTCAGTTCTTTTTTTCTTACTTTTCCTCTGCAGTGCGTGTATCCCAACCTCAACATTTACTCGAGCTTCTCTCACGCGTCACTGTTCTTCTCATATTAAAAAATATTAAAATAATGGATACTACGTAAATAGATAAGATTGGAGTCAAATATCTGAAGTATTGTATCATTATCCATAAATGAGACATTGTATCATTATCCTTACTTTTAGTAGTTCATGACAACTGACATTAAAGTTATGTTCAGACACTGCCTTCCAATTCAGTTAATATGTACCAACTTTTCATCAAACATTTCTCCCAAATTATGAATCCAAAATTATTGAGGAATATATGATTTTAAATGAGACAAATAAAATATTAATTTGAAAATAAATTTAAAACGATTTCAATAAAAAATATGAAAATGATTGAAACTACAGTGATTATGAAGAAAAAAATGGAAAATAATTAACCATATATATCTTTAATAATAATAAAAAAAACTTATTCAATATGAAAGCATATGTTGTTATATTGTAGTGACCAGTAAGGTCTTGCCTTCTGAATAATGTTGAACGAAACAGCTGGCAATGGTATGGGAGAAAACATGCTCTAAGTCAACAAAGATAAAATGAAACAGTGATAAAAGTACAACATGTTTTAATGCTCCACTAATCAAGAAACCGGTTTTAAATTTATTGATTTAATTATGGTTGAATTAAGAACGAGTTGTTCTTAACAAACTTATTATAATAATGAAAAATTGAAAATATATTAATAAAACAAAGTATCACAATTGTACAATTAAAAATAATTTTATAAGTTTTTACAATTTACTATATATACATATAATATAAAATAATATAAAAGATAGAATGTTGTTATATTTAAAATGAAATTTTAAAAATAAACCTTTAATAATATTTATCAATAATAATAAGTTTATATATAGATTATCATAAATATTTTGTTATTTTTCATTTCTCTGATAAATTTATTTTAAAATGATGTACGTTTAAGCTTTTTCAGCTTTTTATCCGTTTTTATTGATTTTTGAACCGTTTCCTAATGCTGTGTTCGTTTATATTCATATAACTATAGAAATAAATTTGAAGACATGGATAGTTATATCAAATTATGTTCGTTTCAAAAGATCAATGATGAAAAGCGCAGATGGATTTACAAAACAATCAGATAATTCGATCTCGCTTCAAATAAAAAGATTTACATTGGTTCATTCACTTTTTACTATTTTATCCTTAAATTTTGTTGCACATATTAATATAGATTATATATATATATATATATATATATAATTATATATATAAATATAAATATATATTATTATATTATTTATTATATATATTATTTAATATTATAATTTATTATTTATATATATATAATAATATTAATAATATATAAAAATTAAAATATCTATAACTATTTATAATAATTAAAATATTATTAAAAATATAATAATAATATATTAAATTATAATAATTAAAAATACATGTAAAATAAATATTATTAAGAATTAATATGTTTATTGTAACGTCCCTTTTAAAATATAATATAATTAAATAAAACATTACACAAAATAGTAAAGGAAACAAGATCCTGGAGTAAAGCCGCTACTCCTTACACTTAACCAGCGAAAACATACTTGAAGTAGGGTACACTGTAACATCCCTAAAGAATATTACTTAAAATAAATAAAAAAAGAAATAATTATAATAATAGTTATCTCGATAAAAATCCCAACGCGGGAAAATTTAAATTCATTAAACTAGCGAGCCAAAATTCATAACTAAATCCATATAATGTTATAAGTTCCCAAGTCTTGTATTTAAAACATAAAATACACATGAGTAAAATCCTAGCTCTAATCCCACTGCTGGCCCTCACTCCGTCGCCTGGACATCCTCAGCATCACTTGTGCCAACATCTGCTCCCGTGCAACGAATCACATGATCATCGCCATACACAAACACACAAACAAGAAAGGGTGAGCTGTAAAAATAGAATAACATATATATAAAATACAAGATAACCTCATATACCCAACTTATCAATTCTACTTATTTCATGGCCAAGACCTTAACCCCAAGGCTTTGTAGCCTTCAAAACACACAACTGGTTAGCCTTGGACTCGGGAACATGATGCTCACACGAACTTGCCCGCTCATGGTCCTGCCTCTACGAACCTCCCGCTCGTAGTCCTGCTCTACGGACCTACTCGCCCGTAGTCCAACACATGTGATCCACCAGCCCCGTACCTCCCCGCACGTGGCATCTCTCAACGTGAGCACGGAACATACGAACCTACCTCGCTCGTATCCCCACGTGAGAGTAACTGGATATGAACCTCCCCGCTCATATCATCACATGTCACTCGCCATCCATGAACCTACTCGCTCATGGCACAACATCTCCCGATCTAAGCAAAGTATCATCGTTAATTGAACAACACACCAAGAAAGCAAAGAAGAACAGTATTTTCGCCTGGCCCTGCCCACGCGCCGCCAGGCGAAATTGCTTCAGACCGCCTGGCGGTATTCACCCACCGCCAGGCGCCAGCGTCGTTCCAGTGCCCCCTGTTTCCTCGTAACCGCCTGGCAGAGCTCGACGTGCCGCCAGGCGCACCTCAATACTAAGCGCTCTCCTATTACATCCATCGCCTGGCGGGTATCAGTGTACCGCCAGGCACCATACCATAACAACACCTTACTGCTTTGTGGTACCTTAGTTAGTCTAATTTACTGGATAACTCATTTTCATGACTAAATAGGGACTCTCATATCAACGGCTCTTTGTGGTTAATCCATCCATTAGTACATATAATCAAGTACCTATACTTTTAAAATGATTAATCCATCTAATCACTTTTGTTCAAGTAACAAGAATAATATCATACCATAACGATTCCATCCCTCCTATGAACTTGCTAGCATCCAATTTCTTAACACACTGAACTGACCAAGCTTTCACTTCCTGTTGGACATCAATAACTTACAATTTCGCTCTTCCCTTCGACTCACTATATGTATATATGTAAAATCTACCACTTTTCCACCTAAATATCCTCCACTCAAGCTACTTCGCTTCCCCAACCCCTCACTCATGAATTCTCTAGTTTTCACTGTACCAACTACTCCACCAAATATTCCTTCCCCCTCTCGCACTGTCCATAGCACAACATCCCACCTGGACTGCTACACGCCATCGCCTGGCGGCCAGCATAGAGCCGCAAGGCAGCATATCAGATACAGACCTCATCTCACATTTTCCTACATACTCTGAGATCTCAACTCCCTACTCTTCTCCCACGACCACCACCACATATTCATTCACAACATTTTTAACACTCGTTCTGACCAATATCATTTTATTCGCATTCCATGTTTCCAATTACATCTTAATTAGCCCATACCACCCAAGATTTACATTCATTCCTAGGTTTCCACCCAAACTACCCACACACGAAAATCCAATAAAATCACAAGCATTCCAACATATCAATTCAAAACAATAAAATATTACAAATATATATGTATACAATCACTGAACCTCAGCAATTGGTTACATTCACCCAAAACAACATCAAAATCATCAACCAGAACTCGAACAGCGTCGCGCCGCCTGGCAGGAACTCATCGCTGCCAAGCGATTCAACCCAACATAAGAACAGTTGCTCATCTCTGATGAGCCGCCTGGTGGTAGGGCTTGAACCGCCAGGCGGTTTCTGGGAAAAACCCAGAAACCCAATTAAACAGTGCAGAAAAACGGGTGAAAGGCATGTAGTTTCAATCACCAAAGCACAATACAATGTATAGGTATCTAAAGCATCGAAAACAACTCCCCTTACCTGGATTCCTTGCCAAATTCGAATCTGTATGCCTATCCCCTCACAAAACCTTCTTAGCCTTTGTTTCCAGTCCAATCCTTGGTGATTTCAGCCCCACCACTTATCTCAATCAGCCCTAAAACTCTGAAAAACCCTTGCTTATGGTGAGTACGAATTTACAGTGCACTCTTTCTCTTCTTATGACCTTCTCTCTCACAATCACTCTCACTTATTACCCTTTTAGTGCCTTACACGAATTTTAATTAAGAATTACACCAATGCTAATCCAATGTTCAATTAACCCTCTATTTTCCAGCCCTTAGGTTACCTCTCCTTTGGCTGCTAGGTTTCTAGTCCTTTCACATTCATGCAAAAGGAAAATTTGGCAAAAAGAAATTATTTAGTTCTCATCAAGGTTTGAACCCACACTCATGCACATACCTAACCAAGGCCAAACCATTCAACCAATCCATATTTCATGATAACTCCTACAATTCTAGGAATTTATCATCACACCACGCATTCAATATATAATTACATAAAAATACATAATTTAAATAACATCCAAGTGACACACATAGGACTCGTACCCAAGTCTTCACACACAACAAAATACTCTCAACCACATAAGCTAGCACTTTTCCACGTCATAGCTCCTCACATTTATTATTTAAAATGTTCTCATTACCCGTCCTAATTAAATAATTAATTAAATAACTATTTAATTTTCCCGGGTCTTACACACACCATGATGCCAATAGACACGTAAAGAAAAGAGTCAATAGTAATTCAGAATATAACCCAAAAGTAAGACGCTACATGGGTTATAGCCCTAGAGAAAAGTCCAAATAAACGGAATCTAGTTCAAGCGGATTATGCAACAGAATCATCCCTTCCCTGTTGACCTCGAGTACCTCTCGCATCTGCTCACATAAATAAATTGATGATCATCACAAAAGTAGAAGAACCACATACAAAGCAACCAAACAAGCAAAAGGGTAAGCTAGAGTATAAAACAGTTTATCATGCAGATACATTTTATTTCACAGGCAAATTAATATATGTCAACCAATCATGTCATGACTTGCAAACAATACACTAAGACTCAGACTTGACTCATCTGGATACGTATAATTTAGTCGGATTCAGCGGATGCTTTCACTTGTGGTGGATTTCTCTGCTCACCCCCGAGCTGCTCACTCCCGAACTAAGTGTTACAATGTCTCAATCCCCCACACACAAGGTTAGCCCTTAATGAGTTTCAAGCCTCCTGCTAGTCTCACCACAAGAGCCAGTCCGCTCTATGTGAGACTAACTGACTCCTTAGAGCGTCAGAATACAACCTTACCTTGAATCCTTACTAAATTATATAGATGGGGCACCACCACGAACTCCCACTAATAGGGGTCATGGAATTACGTCCCGACCAACTGAGACGCCACCCTGAAATCTCACCTAGAGATTTCAAAGAATTACGTCCTAACCACATACAATTCATGTTTAACCATCCAATATGTACTAGCCATGCATATGAATCTCATGCCAACATTTATAACCAACCTCCAATAAATTTCCATTCCAAAACCATGTCACAGTTTACCACCTTTATCCCATGAACCATTCCATACATACATCTGACAATGTCCAATTTTACCTCTTTTTGTGTGTTTATTATCATGAATAAATCAACTCTTTCTTAGCTTTTATCTTGTTATATCCTTAAGTTTAGTGTGTTTTGTATTGTTTTATGTTTTAGTTGTTTTATGTTTGTTTTGCCTCTAATCTCTCTTTTAAGTGTGTTAAATAAGTTAATAGGAAGCATTTGTGGTGGAAGAAAACAAGCAAGAACTCAAGGGAGCATGATTGGACAAGAAAATATTGATTTTGAAGCAAATACCCACGTCAGGTGCCACTAGAATCACGCTCAGTGCTTCAAATACATAATGTTGTCGTAGAATCTGGCGCTGAGCGCTGCTGAGACAAGGCTGAGCGATGGCTTGTTGACATGTCAAAAAATGGGTTTTTAAACTTGTTTCTCGCGAGGGTTTGGTCCATTCCTCATTTTGCACAATAGAGCAACACTTTTGGGTGCTTGGAGAGCCTCTTGGAGGTTGTTAGGGGTGTTGGGAAAATCTCCCACTCCTCCTTGGGTCTTCTCCTCCACTCATGGTGGTTTTTCCCCCTTTTGGAGTTGGAGAGGAAGATGGGTTACAAATTGGAGGTGTTGATGCGAAGGGGAGGCACAATTGGAGCATAGAGCAGCTGCTAAGAACCTTGGGAGAGGGCTTGCATATTCTCTTTGGTTTCCATCTCTTTCCTATCTCTCTAATTTGTAAAACCTAGGTTCTCCACCATGGAGAGCTAAACCTATTTGTTGAGATTAGATGTAATGAACTAAATTCTTGTGTATTTTGTGATGTTAATCCATATGCTTTTCCATTTCTATGTTAGCATTTGATTTCCATGCTTAATGCTTGCTTTGGTTTGGCCACCCATGTATGATTTGTGGTTCTTGAGGTGTGGGAAAATGTCTTTTGAACCTAGAACTGAAATTGAATGCCTAATGGAGCTTGTATCTAGGGATAGAACATGATTCATTAGTAATCTTAAGACTATTGAACTTAATGCATGATTTCACTTGTTTAGGATTCAAGGAATTGAAATTTGATGAGTTATCATAGACTCAAAGTCGTTAGGAATAGGATTTGAGTATTTTTTGTGTGTTGATTTCGGCATGAAATTGGAATTAAGATGTTTGTGAATGCATGAGAATAAAGTGAATGAAATCTAGTCTTGACAATTGTATATAATCTATGTTAAATTTATGTTGCACACCAATTGTTTGATAAAATATCAAAAAGAGTTTCTTTGTGTTTTTGTGAGCTTTGTTGTCTATTTGAGTTATGAATTGTGAGAGTTGTCATGTGTTGCACTAGTCCCTGTGGAGAGAACGATATTTATTACTTGCTATGTGCGACCGGTGCACTTGCCGTTTTTCACCTAACACATGCCAATGTCAAGTCAATGCACAATCATTCAACCAACTCATTCATGATAATTCCTATAAATCTAGGATTATATTCTCACTCCTCATGATCAAGCATATTATCAAAATAATAACCAATTAAAATAATACAAAATCGGCATACACAAGACTTGAACCCAAATCCTTTCAAGATAACCAAGTACTCTCAACTATTTAAGCTAATATTATTCCGCATCACATAAGCTAGCATTAATTACCATAAAGGTTTCCACTACTCGCATTAATTAATTATTTATTTATTTAATTAATTAAATTTTTCGGATCTTACACTAAGTCCCACATTGGGAATAAATGAGAAAGTTGAACACTTCAAGAAAAAGACTCATAAATTAATAGTCTTAAGGTTTTGGGGTTAAAGACGATATTAATCCCTTTTGTAGATTGGACTCGTGTGTCATTAGTATTATGTCAATTTTGCTTGAAATACCCATCTTAAGCTTAAGGGAAAAATATGTTTTCAGTCCCTCAAGTTTGATTCAAATTTGGAAATGGTCCTTGGTCAAAACTTGGTCACTGTTTGGTCCATGTACTTTCAAAATCATTGTTTTCAGTCCCTATTTTTGGACGGCATTAAAAATAGCAAACGACATGCCACATGTTATTTAATTTTTTATATAAAAAAAAAACTAGTGTCGGCCTAGGGCGACACTTTTCACAAAAACTGGAAAAAATATGCTTTTGGTCCCTGAAATTTGAACTTAATTTGGAAATGGTCCCTGGTTGAAACTTGGTCACTATTTAATCCATGCACATTGAATAATAATTGTATAATAATAATAATACTATACTAATAATAATATTATATAATAGTAATAATATATAATTACTTATAGTATTATTATATAATAATAATAATTATTATTATTATTATATATAATTATTAATATTATTAAAATAAAAAATAATATTATAACTATTATTAATATTAATATTTAATAATAATTATGTAATAATAATAATAAATCAGTAATAATATAAATAATAATTAATAATATTAATATATGAGTAATAATATTAATGATAATTAATAATATTATTATTTATTATTAATATTTTTTAATATTAGTAATTAATAAGATTATATAATAATAATAATATTAATATTATTAATAATATAATTATAGTATTGATATATAATTATTAATAGTATTATTAATATTATTATTGATATATTAAAATTATTAATTAATATTAATGTATGATAATATTATTATTAACAATTATATAATATTATTATTATATAATGTTATTATTATTAATAGTAGTAGTATTATTATATTTTAACAATGATTTTGCATGTGGAGTAGAGATGGCAACGAGGTGGGGCGAGAACGAGTTTCGTTATCCCATACACATCCCCATAGAAAAATTTATCCTCATCCTCATACTCAAACTCAACGAGTATCAAACTTTTGTCCCATCCCTAGGGTATAATCTCGTACCCATACCCGTACCCGTTTTCTTACTACTTTAATATTAATTTTAATTAATTTTTATAAAATAATAAAAATTTACGGTAAATGAAACATAATATTATCAAATATTCAATATTAGGAGGATAATTATTTCTTCGATATCAAATACTTTGAAATAAATTATAATTATTTACGTTCAAGATTAGACTACCAAATGAAATTTCATGAGAACCAAAACATTTATTAAATTTGTAAACATTAATGAAACCTAGTTGATCAAATTTAAAAATATTTAAAAAAAAATATAAAAGAAAAAAAAATTCAAATTAAAATATATTTTAAATATTTGTTTACTAAAATTTTTTAAATTCTAATGAATGTCTTTTCCATACACTAATAATAGTTATAATATACCACTTAATCAAAATGACACAAGGAACAAATAATAAACATAATAATAAAATTTTGACATAGATCTTATATCTTTTGAACTCTAATATATGTTGGATGGTGATACAAAATTCACAAAAATTACATTAAATTTTTATATTGCAGTAAATAAAATTTATTTATACACTTATAGTGAAAAAGTTACAGTATGATTAATAATGAGTTAGAAAATAAAAAAAAATAGATAAAATATATCGAAATAGTATTCTACATAATGAAAATAAACAACAAATAAAAATATTAAAAAATTAATAAATGTGTGTCTTAGAAAAAATTTGAAAGACTATTAAAAGAAATTGCACAAAAGAAATCAAGTGTATAATTAAGCGTATGATAAGATGAAAAATATCATATAGATCTAAGAAAATTTTTCAAATATCAACATATATACTCAATGATTCATAAATAAAATGTTTTAGCGAAACAAAAGAGTTCTTCAAATGAAACAAAAATTATTAATAATAAGTCAATATTACCTAGTAAATGAAACATTTATGCTATTAAACACTTAAATTGAGAGTATTAAACATTCTCATGTGAAAGGAAAATATACAATAAATAAAAATATTCAAATGTGAGACATAAATATTTTTTTAATTGACATACATCATTTTAACATAATAATTACATAAAGGTTATGATAAGATGAAAAAATATATTAGAGATGCGAATGAGTTTCATTACAAACCAAATAATTAGAAGAAATAAAAAGTAGAGTATATATATATTTGTGTGTGTGTGTGTGTTGTGTGTGTATTTTAATAATTTAAATGGGACAGAGATATGGCAGGTATTTTGAAAGTACAAAGACCAAACAGTGACCAAGTTTCAACCAGGAACCATTTCCATCAGTCTGCTGAGTCGCCTTCGCTGCTAGCCTAGCAGACTCCATCTGCTGCAAGGCCAAGTTGTGCTGATTCACCATGTTAGCATTCTGTTGCTGCATGGCTACTATCATCGCCTCAATTGTCCCCACCAAGTGAGAGTTATCCGGGTTCGGAAGAGGAGGAGGGGGAGGCCTAGGTGCCATAGTTCTGACCACACAAAGAGAGAACCATCAGTCCGACTAACAAATACTACATCCATGCTAAAGACATTACGAGGAACACACAACAGAAACGAAGCAAGCTCACACCTACAAATCCTAAAGAACTACTGATTTGATACCAAAAATGTAACATCCCATATAATAGTTTTTACGCTACTAAATAAAGTATCACATTATGATCAAATAAGGCAGATAGTAGAATTTAACTATTATAGAACATTAATACAGTCATCCAAAAATAACCACATAGGTCCCTATCGACAAGTACAATCTATATAAGGAAGAGTTAATTTATACAACTCAAAACTCCGAAGGATCTATCCCAAAAGCCACTACTCAATTACTCAGCAAAAGGGTCAACTCTTGTCCAGTAGAAGGGTGTCATCATCTGGATTCTTCTCTGCTCACACCAGAAGTAGGTGATCATTGCAAGGGAAAAACACACAAGGAAAACAACATAGACAAGAAAGGGTAAGCTAACTGAAATAAGATAATCATGCAGTCGACATCATGAATATCATTCATAAAACATAGTTCAATTATATAATTCTAGACTCAATATCCGGATTGTGTAAGTGACATTGGATCTCTTGGTGGCTTGCACCTGTGAAGGTTCCCAAACTTTGCAGAGTTTAGGCACAAGGAGTTATCACCCAACCACTCCCAGGTTAAGTCCCTTCACATCTAAAACTTGATCAAGTCCAAAGACTAGGACCTCCTGCTACTCCTCACGACATAATCCATTCTGCTCTATTTGAGCGTGAATGATTATTGGAGTTTCAGAATACCAACCATACGGAGTCCTCACACCCTTACACACACTAACATACTCATCTGAATTTCCCTTGAAATTATATTTCAACCACAACTTCTCTTAATTCATATTCATCCAATTTCACCACTCACGATATTAGCAATGACATTCCAAGCATATAAAAGACTAATTGCACAAGATCACATTTAAACATATAATTTCACCCTTTAAAACAGAACATAAAGCACCTTACTGCAGTAGCTCTCGCTCAAGCTAGCAAATCTAGCTCAGGTGAGAGGCCACTCGCTTAAGCGAGTCAATCTCGCCTAAGCGAGGCTCTAACAGTGGGCAAAATAAAAACCTGGGCGAACTCTCGCACAGGCTAAGCTGGTTTGCTTATACGAGAGTGTCTCTCGCTCAAGCGACCTCAACTCGCCTAGGCGAGGCTTCGCATAAGTATAGGGATGGGTTTTCTGGTGTTTTCGCTCAAGCGAGAGTCACTCGCCTAGGCAAAAATACCAGATTACGAACCTGTTCCCACATGCAGGAACCCAAAATCCTTGCACAATTCAACACACACCCAATTATGCAGTTCAAACATCAATTCAACACTCAAACATGCAATCTAAAGTCATCAGAACAGATTTCCCTACGAATTTTAGGATAATGGTTAGCTTACCTTACATTTTTATGATGTTTGAGCTTAGTAAGATACCTCCTCAACAGTGAGGGCACAAAACCTCAATTCAACCTAGAGAATTTAGTCATTATACCACAGAGAGAGGAGAAACACCCGATTAATCCCAGAATAGAGGCATAATTTCGAATTCAGAGTCAAACAGAATCAGACATGGGAGAATTGACTTACTGTGAGGAAGGAAGTTGGAAGTGAAGTCAACTGGGAGCTTTGCATGGGCTTCTTTTTCCAGAAACTGATTTGTAGAAGAAGAAGAAGAATCAGAATTATGGAGATTGTGGAGGGTTTATGAGAAGGAGAACTTGAGAGAATGGTGGGGGAGTGTTTTTGTTCAGTGTGGGTGAGCTGGTGCACTTAAACTTAGGGAAAAGTAGATAAATCAGAGAAATAGAAAATGAGAAGGGGCTTCACATTTATCATAGCTAATTTTTTTGTTAAGTCATTGAATTAAAAAAAGAATTTCAAAACCTAAAGGATAAGATATTAGTAAGAGAGAGTAGAATTGGTAACGGTTAAAAAAATAGTCCTCTTTGTTAATAGTTATATATGTCAATCTTCTAAAAAAAGTCAACCTTAATATAATTTTGTTTTGCTAATAGAAAAAAAATCTTAAAAATGTCACATGATATAGATTAAGACTTGTCAAAATTGTATATTAAAACTTAAAAAAAAATGTGTCTAATGGAATGATGACGTACTCAAGTTTTTAATACAATAGATGATTTATAAAGAGTATTTATAAAAACTTAGTATTTTGAAAACTCTAATTCTTTTGCTATAATATATTTAATAACATGCAATTTAAATAAGCTTAAGGAGGAAAAAAATTTAAGTTACATTTTTTATATTGGTTCATTTGTAAATACATATTTAGGGATGTCAAAAATATTCGTACCCGTGGGTATTCGCGGATAAAATCTGCAATAGGTAGGAAATGAATATTAAAAATGGATATCCGCTACTCGCGGGTACGAGTATTTTTGATACCTGCATGTTAACGGGGTGGGTACGAGTATCATAGTATCCCTACCCGTGGATATTCGTATCCGCTAAACTTTAATTCACAAAAATACCCTCATATATATATATATATATATATATATATATATATATATATATATATATATATATATATTAGTAAAAACCATTATGACCTATTTTTTTTAAGCTGCACATCTTGTCTTGTCTTCTGTCTTCATTCTTCCAGCTTCAAGTATTGGTACGTTGTCTTCTTCCAAGTATACCCCTTGACATTTTTCTCTTTCCCTTCCTTGAAATTGGACATATACACATCAAACCCTATATAGACAGTGACATTTATGGTACGCTTGTTGTCAAATGATGAAATCAAAATAAGAATACTTAGCACATGACAATTGAGATTTATTATTTGATTATTTTTTCAAAAATCAAGGAGAAAGTGAACTTGTTGATCAAAACACTAATTAAAGAATTTTCATTGTGTTGAACGTCATTTTATATTTATTTTTATAATTTTTGGATTTGTATGAACTTGAGTTTGTTTGAACTTTACTTAAAATTTATGACATTGTTGTATTTTATTTTATTTATTTGAATTTATGATTAAATATTTGTTTTTAAATAATTTTGTAAATACTCGCGGGTATCCGTGAATATCCGCAGATATGAAAAAAATAAGCAGATACCCGCATAACGGATACCCGACAAATATTTATCTAGCGGGTAGGGTACATGGGAACTACTACTCGTACCCTACCCGTTGACATCCCTATCCATATTATATCCAATTCTTAATAAACTATCAAGTTCAATCAGAAAGACTAATATTACAAAGATACAATTAAGTATTGTCGGTACTCTTAACTAAAACAATTTGCATATTATTTGGACATTTTTTCACTCATAACTAAAATTCCAAATATTATTTAGAATGCAATTAATCGTGATTAATAACCCAAAGAATTATTTGAGTTCACCTAATTACATTAAAGACTTGAGTATTATTTAAAACATAATCATTTCCGACTAAATTATTTTATTAATAAATGAGTGAAATAAAAGATCTTAAAATTTTGCTTATTAAAAAGAGAAAAATGTCTTTGGACGAATACAATGTTAAAGCACTCTAATAGTTTGTTAAAAGAACACCAACAAGTTTGTTGTCAAGTTTATATGATGTTAATTGTTTGGATTGAGAGGAAAATAACAATAAAATAATAAAAAATAAAATTGTTTAGAATTAAAAGAATATATGTATTATAGGACTATAAAAGGAGACAAAAATAAACAAAAAAACTATCAAATATTTTAATCAATAGTTGACATTTATTATATAGGACACTCCAGTTTTCTCCACATGGATGGAATCCGTGTCAGCATAGTTGCAAATGCGTTTTAGACATGAATTTCCAACTCTGCAGTGAAGCTATCTGGTGTTGCTCTCTCGTTTTCAACAATTTGGATATGAATTTTGTAAACATTACCTTCGTTGTTATACAACCACAGACACATAATTAACTTTCTCCAAAATTAAAATCTGGAATCATTTCTCTCAAATCCTAGAGGACTTTATACAAGGCCTGAGTGAGCCCACTTGGCCTCCGTGACCAACACAAATGACCAAGCAATATAGAAGACAAATTATTCCAAACCCACATATTATGTATTCACTAAAATGTGACGATTCTTTTGAAACAGTGGCCATTTATGAATGTAGTTTAGTTCGTGCAAATATTCATCGTTGACATTGGGGGAGTAGTATGCAAGTTGGACAATACCACTTTCCCTTGAACCTTGTCTCCTGCGTTAGCCCAACACACGAATAGTGGAACCATTCACCTCCTTGGCACTATCACCAAAAACAGAGAAAAACTCAGATTCCAATTAACCAAGGGGACAAACGAAAAATCAATCATTGGAAAAGGACTATAATAAAAAGAAAAGTGAACAATTAAAAACTAAAGCAGTAATTCAGGAAAGAAAAGTGAACAATTATAAACATTCATCGATAATGTTGTAGGAGAAATCTGTATCTTGTTTCTTGCTACAACATGGGTATGATTTATAGAATTACTACATGTATGCAATATAGTAGTTAATTCAAGTGAGTATGGTGCAAACACCATTCTACACTTTTTTTTCTTGGGGGGAGGGGGAAGAAAGAAATATCTCCTGAACTATCTTCAGAGTCACTCTCTATGCTCAAAATAGGAAAAAATATACAAAAGTAATCCCAAAGTAAATATTAAGTAACCTGCTGATTGTAACCGGTAAAATGTTTAGTTACACAATTTTTATATGATCCCACATCTTGAGCATTGTAATTGAATTTGATGCGTGAAATAAAAAAAATACAATATGCATTCTCCAAAACCCCACTTCCCACGAAACAAGAGGGTAAACACAACACAAGATAGAGAAAACTAAAATGTACTTACATTTTCGTTGTCACACGCAATCATATCCCCGAAAGATACCTGAATGATCAGAATAGAACTGCCTCAATATTCTTGTTTCAACATTTTAAGAAAAAAAAAAAAAAAAACAACAATATGGCATAATTGCTCACATGGAAATTTTATAATTGTTATATATTATGAGCAATTAATCTGAACCTGATGACAAACACAGTATGTAGGTTCATTTGGATCAATAGGTTGATCAACATCCATTGGGGTAGCATACTCTTTCTTATGACTTCCTGGTGGAGGCATTAACTCGAAGTCCCTATCGCGCTCCCGATCCCAATCTCTATCCCTGTAATCAATTCTCTTTGGCTGAGGAGTTATGTATATGGGCTTGCGCTTTTCAGCTTTAGGGACTATAGGCAATGGGGGCAGAATTGCTGGTTCATCTGGTGGTATTTTACCCTCTGATAGAATAAAATGAAGCACAGGAAAACGGCGTTAAGAAAGCTCATGACTAGATATTATACCACAAAAATCAATTTTGTTTCGATAAACAAAAATTTAGAAGAAAGAAAGCGCATATAAATGAAGAGTTGAAGTCCTCAACAAATATACCAAGAATGCAAGGTGAATTGTCTTCAAAAAAACAAAAACAAAAAAGTATCTTAGCATACCACGGACTCTGTTGATCTACCAAAGCCACCCCAAAAAAGATCATTAGAAGAATACCATCAAGGAACTTAGTGAATATCTGGATCTAAAACTCAAGAAGCAACAATAGACCAACAAAGACCACAGAAATGTTTCCCCTAAATTCCCAAAACATATTCGCTTTTGCTTTGGCACTTTCCTTCTATATACAGCAGGCTATTTATACAAGTCCAAAAATACCTAAAAAATTAACATATTTTTCTAATTGGCATCAACCGAAACAAAATATTATTGGGTATTTCTGAGGAAATGTTAAATGAACTTGTTGCTTTAAGTACAGATCATTGTTTCATTGGTAATGGCGAGAAGACATAACTGCTTCCTGTATAAGCTTATTGTACTATTACACCTGATCTCTTTACCCGCAAACAAACTTAATAACCATGATTAATATAACGGTAAGAGTTGCATATTATAATAATTTTTACGGTTAATTTTGAAAATATAAGTTTTACATACAGACAAAAAATAAATCAGAATGCAAATTTACTAGAATATTTTACCTTGCTTTAAATCTTCAGCAAAGTTGTTTAAATCCTCATCAAGTCGTTTAACATGGCTATCTATCTAAAGCAAATACAAAAAAAGATTGAGTAAGAAGAATGTTCCTTCTATGCACAAGAAGCGAAAGGCAAATAATCTTCATGGTTTTTTAGATAAGAGCAGTCATCAGTAAGTATAGTGCACATCAAAATCAATTCAAAGCAACTTTTTCCATAGTAAAGGTGAATATAGGATCTAAACTTAGTATTAGAAAGTAGCCTTTTAACATCACAAAATTGGCATGTAAGATGAGGCTTGCACACTTTCCTCACACCAAGGACTAGACATCTAAAGCAAGAGATTACATTATTGTGAGTGATTCAATAACTGTCCGATAATGGGTGATACGATATGTCTAATAAACTTTGCTAAGTGAATTTTAAGCATAATTCGGTCTCACAAAGCCCACTTGTAAAGTAAGATCTCTACCCTTTTATACTTACAATTTGGTTATATCTTTAATTCATGTGGAATCTCCAACACTTAGAACCTGTCCTTACTATCTAAAGTCATGTAATGTCGATAGACATAACAGAAAATCATGACAAGATTCCAAGAGAAGAACTACAGGGATCTACAATAGTATCTCATTAAAAAGAAAAAATGAAAAAAAAAAATTACAACAAGCAAAATTATCTAAAAGAACTTCTTGTACAAGGAAAGGAATCAGGAGAGTAGATTGACAAATCTTTCATAAGTACAACCACGATAGTCAAACTTGATAATTTCCAATGACTCAATAACGAGTCACAAAATTGTTAAACATGGTATTGTAACTTGAAGCACAAGATTCAAAATGATTTATAAAATTATTAAATGTATATAAATTCTTATATTTGCATCTTATAATAAATAAGAGAGACAAAAACCTTTATAACTCACAGCAAGTACTTAAGCTTAAATTCATAAACATAGACTCGTAACTTCATAAGCATAAGAAAGTCAATAATGAAAACTCCATATAGAATTCATAAATGGCAATCACTGAAACAAAACAACTACGTATAATGCACTAGTTTACTGCATAATGCACTAGTTCCACTGAATTATGCCTACTCTAATGCTTGAAGAAACAGAGAAAGAAAAGTGTAAAAATAGAAGAACAAACAATAAGACGTGCTGTTGCTGTTGGCATGGAGAAAATGTATAACTCAATAGAAAGCTCTCAAGGTGGAGGTTTGCGCACCTAATTTTAGGAGTAGGGAATGTTAGCCGTTTGAATGAAAACCTTTCAGTCACATGATTGACCAAAAAACTAAGACAATGGGTGCTGTTCCAGTTTTGATGATTTTCGGACATTAAGTTTTAAAAAACTGTTTCATATGTTGAGCTTTAATATTTTGACCTTTCAGAAGCCCAAACAAGAGAAAAATAATCAGTTTTTACCTATGAAATAGAAACAGAAAAACATGTTTAATTTCACAGAATCATAAAATCATTCAATTCTATGAGTTGAGTTGTGATTTTGGCTACCATGAGTAGAACATATTAGATAAGATAAAATAATTATGCGCAGAAGCTAATATAAAAAGAAAAGGAAAATCTCTTAGAAAGTACTAAACCTATAAAGGCATCATCATACACCAGAATGTTAAACTTATTAGGACTACTTTGTTCATTGGAATTGCATTTCGAACCTTTCTCAATCGATGAAATACAATTAGAATTATTCAGAAGGAAGCAGAGTGATCTCATCCTCAATGAATAAAGCATCTTTCAGGGGAATGGGAGGTAGAAGTTTAATCAAGTGAAAAATTATTAAAGCATCGAAGTATCAGGTGAAAAGACTGGAACACTGCATAAAAATAAAGAGTACAGGTGAAGTTGTGTTCAATTTAAATGACAGTTAACAACGCGTAGTTGGCCATCCCCAAAAATGCTATTCTGGGACAGAGAATAGTATTTTGAAAATTTTATCTAGTTTATATACATACAAAATCTCAAGAATGATAAAAATTTACACATGTATTCATAATTAACAATAACAAATCATGCGTGTCTTGAACAAAATATACAATTACTAACAAAAGTCAAAAACAAGTTTCATAAATAGCAATAATCAATCATCATCTTCTATATCCAAGTCCTTTTCTATGATTTTAACTACTAATACAACAGGAGATTTTATGTTTGGAAATTGATATCCCAAAAATACCAGAACGTCTATAGTAAAACGGACAATTTTGGAATCAACACATAGCACTGCTATCCATCTGTTATGTCCACTTTTTGCCACGCTACTACATTCACTACACCAAATTGCTATGCTACAACAGTACCTATAGGGCCAGGGCTGCTCCCCGCTGCTACATTGGCAGCACTCTCGCTAGCGACTAAGTGTGCTTTAACAGTTATTGAAGAACTCCATCATTTTCACAACTATTACAAGTTATAATAGAATATTTCATTCCTGCAAATTGACCCATAAAAGTCTTAATATGTTCAGTAAACCAAATATTTTTGGAATCATCACATAGCTCCACTATCCATTTGTTTCGTTCAATCTTCAGTATTCTATGTCTGCTCCACTAAACTACTTTGCTACGACAACCCATATAACCCTTATAGTGCCAGGGCTGCTCTGCATTGCTACACTGCTTTGGTGGCATATCAGTGTGCTATTTAAGTGTGCCCAGTTATTAAGGAACTCCATCAATTTGGCAAAATGTTGAACTCCGTTATACTATGGCCGAGATATAAGGTTTTTGTAAAATGTAAGTGAATCTAGAGGCAAAATGGCCCAATAATGCCTTGTATCTCCTCACATGGTGGTGAAGTGCACCACACCTCTTAAAGAAGCATGGGGTAAATATGTCATAATCTAAGTACAATAACATTAAGGCCTTCTCTATTCTGTAGATACTATTCTATACAAATATCTTATTCACCAAATGTAAAGCAATTGTTCTGTTGCTTCAATCGTGATGTCAAGCTTCATCACCATTAAATCATTTGATCATTTCGTATCAGGTTTGTCCATTAGAGAAATATATAGTACACATTAAATTCTCTTTCCTAAATCCCATTCTATAAAAGCCTCAGTTAATGGCACAACAATCATAGAAATAGAAAATAAAAGCTCACCAGGTCATACGCTTGTCGCGCCAACAAAACCTTCTCAGTGCATAGACTCAATGCACTATCCTGATTTCCCTCAATTTCTTTTCGCATTTTCTCAAAAGCTACATCATCGTCCTCATTACCATAATTGTTATTATAACTGTGATTCCCCTTCTTAGAGCCATGAGATGGGAACCCCATACAGTACTTTGTCTGCTGCCTGGTTTGGTTTATCATAGCTTCCGTAACACCACAAACAAAAAATTAAATTAATAAATGCTTAAAAAGATTTTTTTTTTATTACCATAGCTTCCATAACACCATAAATTGTTATTATTAAAGGAAAGAAAATTTATAATATTTCTTGATTCTAGATAAAAAATATATATATTAAATGACAGATAAAATAGAGCAGAGGGGTATTCACCAACAAATAAAATATAAAATAAACTTTCTTGAAAGCAATTACATTGGGATCGTTCGTCGAGTTCGCGGACAGTGTTGAGCAGCCTCTGAAGTTCAGCTGGTAATGTGCTGGCATCTATGGGAATAATGGAAAATTCAGCAACGGAATCGAAAAGCAATTCAAAAAAAAAAAAAAAAAAAAAAAAAAAAAAAAAAAAAAAAAAAAAAAAAAAAAAAAAGCGGAAATAGTAAAAGAGGAGAGAAACAAAAGGCAATTACACTCCAAATAGTCATCTACATAGACTCCGGTGCGTGCAATTGCCATTTTGGTGGAATGATTATCGCAAGTGGTGAGGGTTAGGGCTTCCGATTGCGAGTCTCAGAAGAAAATAGCTTGTTCAGACAAAGAGAGAAGAAAGATTCGAAACGCTGTCGTATAGCGTTGTGAGTTTTTATAAGTCTCAAAGGCAAAAAGTTATAACGAGAGGAGCGGATCAGCGAAATGACAGTTGTTAGTTGTTAAGGCGGGGTTCTGTTTCGATTTCTTTTTCCCTCTCTTGTGGTTTAGGAAATGGAAAATATAAAAAGGTTAAATACTTTTCGTGAAATATAAAAAGGTGTGACATTTTAAGTTAATTGTGTAATTGATTTACGATTTTATTACTGGGTCAACTGATTCTGTTTATTTAAGATTTATGTATTAATTTTCTTTTAATAACTGGTAACATTATTATTATTTTTATTTTATATATTAAAATAATAAAGTTATAAAAATATTATGTAATGAAATATAATGAAAATTAGGTTATATTATTATAAATGTTGTTATTAAAGTAATGAAGTAGTAAATTAAGTAATGCAATAATATTTTTAGTATTAAATATAATATATAGAATTGATACCACGACATAGTACAATTAATTGATATTACGAAATAATTATAATAATTTGTGACCCACATTTTTTTATTTTTTTTAATTTCAAATATTTTTAGAATAGTAATATTATTGTTATTATATTTATTTAACTATTAAAAATACTAATAATAATATTAATATAAATTGTAAATTATAAAATTTGTAAAAGATTAAAAATCTATTTAGCAAATATTTAGTATAATAACATTTTTATAGTTAAAAAAACATTTGTAATAATAACATCACCATGAATAGTAATAATAATAATGTTTTCAGTAATGACAACTAATGATAATAGTAATGATAATAATAATAATAATGTTTGCTATAAATATTAATGTCAATGCTAATAATAAGGCTAATGTTAACGATAATAGTCTATAATTATATAAAGATATACATCAACAACAATAACAAAAAATAAAAGGGACAATCGATTGAAATATAATCTCATAATAAATTAAATTAAGATGTATGTCTAACTATCTAACTATAATAATAATAATAATAATAATACCATTATAATAATATTTCGTAATGATAAAAATAATAATAATACAACAACTACATATATAAAGGATACAAAATTTTTGCGTCCTTTTCTGCTTTTAGAATTTTATCCTCTTAATTATTATATTTTAAATTTAAATAATTATTCATAATAAAAAAAATATTTTTCAGTTTTATTATTTTACTAATTTTAGTAACTATTTTTTTTAATTGAAATAATTATTCAAATGTAAAGATAAATGAACAAATAACAAATAACAAATAAAAAATACAAGTAATTGAGATATGATCATGTAGTAAATAGATGTAAAATATGTGTTTAACTATAATAATAATAATAATAATAATAATAATAATAATAATAACACTAAAATAATATCGTGTAGTGATAAAAAAAATAATAAAACTACATATATATAT
>Ga0209589_1005184_pt1 | contig 22183 bp, 7 predicted proteins | sample CowpeawhiteBW_FD_187525 | JGI IMG/M metagenome (GOLD analysis project Ga0209589, IMG submission 187525) | Root nodule microbial communities of legume samples collected from California USA - Cow pea white BW (SPAdes) (version 2) | ecosystem: Host-associated > Plants > Roots > Nodule | place: USA... | reverse complement strand
TTCTAGAAGCTAGGGTTAGGTTTTTGTAGAGACATCCTTAGGTATCTTTTATTTGCTTAGAGGCCCCTAAACTCTTCTATATAAGGGGTGCTCCTAGACATGTAAAAGGGTTGAATATTTTGAAGTAAAAACACTCTTGTGTCTCAACCATTTGTGAGAGTTTCCTCCCTAGGGAGTGAATACTTTTAAGCCTTATCTTGCATAGCAAGTGGCGACACACATCCACTCATCTTCAAGGTTGCCATGGCTTCTAACCTAGCCTTGTAGTTGCGTGCTTCTCACATTTTTACCATTTCTTTCCTTTCCATTTTATGTTTTCTTCCTCCTTTAATTGTTCTTGGTTTTCTATAGTTTATTTGCTTTCCATTTCCTTTTTGTTTTTGAATCAATCCATCATTTTCTCTTGAGCTTTGTGAAAGGAACCTTCACATCTAGATAGCTTGCTATCTTAATGTCCCATGGGGATTTCACTTAGCTTTCTTAATCAACTCACACAATATTCAACAATCTAAAAGAAAACAACATAATCCTTCATCATTTCCACGTCACCTTCATCAACATTTAATGCCATAAAGGCTCTCACTACCCGCATTTATTAATTAATTATTTATTTAATCAATTAATTTCACGGGTCTTACAATGATAAGTGAAATTGTGTTTGAATTAAGGATGTCAGTACGTTTTTAATCAGTGTCGCATTGATTTTAATCTGTTGATTAGCATTGTGAATCTGCCAATCCCCCTTTGTGTTGAATTGCATCTGAAAAGCTCTTTGAATGAAAGGTTTGGTCTTTGAGAGACGACCTTGGTTGAACTATTGAGTATTAAATTTACATGTTTTATTTGGTCGGGTACGACCTCGATCACCCACCTTGGTGAAACCCATCTTGTGCATGTTGAGAGTAGAGACTCTATTTAGTAGGGTAGTAAACTCTTCAAGTTTTCCTTCCACAACCACTCCAAAATGCTCAATGAATTTAGAGATGAGCACAACATAGGGGAATTTGAAATCTATGAGCTTATTTGCTTTCATCATGTGGTCTCAGATTGTGTTAGTGATGAGTGCATATTTTTTCCCTCATTTAATGTTTAATTTTGGGTGTTTAATTAAACTTTTGTGCTTAAAGATTGAATTAATTAAGATTTGTGATAACTTGGTTTATTGAGTTTGTGAGATAAAAATGCATTGAAAATTGCTTTTTAGTTGTATAAATTATCTTTGGATATTCTAACAAAAGAGAAGCATGACAAAAGAAAAGGCATATGCTCTTTATCTTTATTTTGATTACTCTAGTGTCAATTCCATGAAGTTGGTTTTGGTTGAATATTTAAGTTGACTTGTTGACCTTGACTTTGCGATTGACTTGTTGACCCAAGATTAGCTTAACCTTAACCAACATGCTAATGTCACTTGTTTGCTTTTGTAGGAATAAGAGAAGTGGGGCCACATGAGGTAACACTTGGTGCATCTAGGAGGAAGGAGAAGGAGCAAGACCTTCTAGAAACATGTAGAGAGGGGGCGACCCACATGCCTTGGACACCAAGACTTCTAGAAGCATCTAGAAGAGCCTTTTTGGAGCCTTGGCCGTGAAGTCTTGCCTCCTAGATGGCTTGACCGAGAATACTTTCTAGAAGCATCGCATGTGCACCTATGTTAACCTACCTTCTAAAAAGGCTAGGTTTATTATGTAATCCTCATACTTTGTTGTTTTGCTAAGAGACACATAGACTTTTGTATTTAAGGGGATCTCTAACACTTGTAAAGGGGTTGAACATTTTGAGAAATTATACACCTTTGTGTTTCAACCTTTTGTGAGAGCTTCCCTCCTTAGGGAGGGAATTTCTTTCAAGCCTTATCTTGCCTTGGCAAGTGCCGGCATCCACCACTCATCTTCAAGGTTGCTATGGCTTCTAGCCTAGCCTTGTAGTGGCGTGATCCTTCCATCTTTTTCCATTTCTTTACTTGTCATTTTTATGCTTCTTTCACTCATTTTGGTTCAGTGTTTATCTTAGCTTATGCGTTTCCCATTTATATTCTATTTTTGAATCAATCCAATCTTCTCTTTTCTTGAGTCTTGTGAAAGGAACCTTCATATATCAATAATTTACATCTCTATAATTGTTCATGAAATATTACAAAAATATGTATTTGTATAATATTAAGAGTTCTACATCAGAATAGAAGATTATCTATATTTTTAATATCTCCTCAAGATATTAATATAAATTATCCATCAGTCAATCTTCAGAAGATCCACCAATAATATCCCGAACAATTCTCACTAAGCAAGTTTCCCTTCTACTCATGCAATAGGTACATATAAAAGAAATATATGAAATGAGTGAGGTCTTTATAAGCCTTAAATATCATTCTTAATAAACTCAACAAACAATACAGATCGGGGAAAGGAGGGGGGGCTAGAATTGGACCTATAAGCACAAAACTAGATCTTGTTATACCAAAGATATGGATCCATATTCCACTTCTGATGATCCATTATGAACATCAAAAGTTACCTTTGAAAGTGATTAGGTAGTTGAGTATTTCTCATAAAACATTGATACAATCATAATTATTTCTTTCTCGAGAATATTAGCCATTTATCGACCCATAAAAGAGATATATACTCACTACCTAACATTGGTGATGCCGAACAGGTAGCGGATAGTCCCAAGTTTGGCTTATGAATATCCTAATCCAGCGTGCTATTCTAAACTATCCAGATATTCAACCACTTGGTAAAACTTCCCTAGACCCCACCATCGTCTCTACCTCTCATCCTATTGTGTAGCAAACTATGACATCCCAAACACAAACATTCTAACACTGGTTTGATCTCAACTTATTGAAACCAAACTTAACTCTTTCTTAACTGAGATACTCTTGGACATTATCAAAGGTCATAAAATATGATAACTATAAAATTATGTCATTGTATAAACTATACACAAAGAATATAAAATAACAATAAAATGTACATTTAATTTTTTCAATCCAAGCTTACTGAATAAAATAATATTTACTTTTATTTTATTTTTATTTATTTATTTTTATTTTTTTGAAATTATAAAATAATGATAAAATAAGAATCAAAGAAAGAAATTTAAATAAATAACTAGATAAGGATTAAAATGTTATAAATAAATATAATAACAAAAATATAAATTAACTAGGACTAATGCGTAGCTGGAGATATATTAAATAAATATAAGAGGATAATAAATGAAAATAAGTTAAATGGAAGTAAGTAGAATAATATATGATTCAAAATAAATAAAAGATTAATATAACACCCATGAGTTTATCAAGATTAATATAAAAAGAGCTTAATCTCACTCCCCCTTACCTTATTGATGGAAGGGCACACTAATTATATTTGAAGAGGACTAGAATCTTTTTGAATCTTTTTCTATAAACTTTCTCTCTCTATTTTCTCTTTATCTCTCTCCTTTTCTTTCTTTCTATCTCTCTCTCCTTTCTTTCTCACGTAACGTCTTCTAGTGGCAGAATTTGGATAAAACTTTTAGGGGTGCCAAATTAAATTTTTTATATATAAATTATTTTTTTAATTAGACAAATAAATTTTTATTTTCTCTACTTAAATTATTTTTCTACATTGATTTAAAGATGTACTTTTCAATTTTTAATATTTTTCATTTCTATTCCAATTTAAGACTATTCAACTAATTTATTATGTGTAACAAAATTTGTAATGCAACCTAGATACATTCATAAAATTTTACAAATTTAAATAGAAAATACAAAATCCCTAAATTTCATAATTAGAATTATACTAATATGAGGAAGACTACAATCAGGTTCATGCCAATTTCATAGAAGAATTCCTAAAATCTTGATTAGGGTTCATATTAATTTGTGAAAAATTTAAGTTGGGAAAAATATCGTAATAGGAATAAGAGAATCATAAATTTAAAATACATAAATCATAATAAAATACTAATCTTGATTTATGAGATATATTGTGATAATACATTCCTCAATTTCTTTGTTCTTCCATCTCTTTCCCGATTATCATTTTATCTTTTTTTTTTACTTTCATACTTTCTTCATAACTTACTGAAGAAGAACCTTAGGTACAAAGATAAAATCTTATTCCTTTTTACTAACGAACATCAATCAAATTGATTTTTATTTTATTTTTAAACAATAAAAATACATAAATAAATAATACATATAAATAAAATGATAAACAATTTTCCAAACTTAATATATATATATATATATATATATATATATAATATTATATAATTTTAAAATATATACATTACTTATAAAAAATAAAATTAAAAAGATTTTGGGGGAGCCATGGCTCCCCTTAGTCATAATAAAGTTTTGCCGATGATGTTTTCCCTCATTTCATATCCATATATTCAGCCATACATGTGCTAATTTTTCCAAATCATCATTACTTCAATTAATGAAGAAATAATGTTTATCTCTTTAGCTTATCTTTTCTTTTTCTATTTTTTCTTCTTCGTATCTTCTCTCCTTATCTTCTTATCTCTTTAGAAGATTCTTCATTCATTTTTTTTCTTTTAATACACACACCTATTTAATAATATTTTAATTAATATATTTTTACTTAATATTTTTTAATATATATATATATATATGCATATTTTATTAGTTTTTGTTTTCTTCTTATTATTTTTTTAATAAGTAAAAACTACATAATTATAAAATATATTTTTAATGTTTTTTTATGAAGTTATGGAGATTTGATGGTATTCATGTTTGACAAGCCTTGAACGCGTGCCCTCCACATGGATCAAATTAGAAAAGAATGCTTGATGTTTTTAATTCAAATTATAGACCTTGTAGCATTAGTTTGATGTATTTGGTCTTTATTATGTTTTTTAATTTGTTGAAATATTTTTCAACAGGTTAAAATGTGTCTTTTAGTCTATTGAATGGTTTTCCAACAGGTTAAAAGGTTAGCTACAATAGTCTTAAACTATGAGTTATTCAATCAGTTGATTTATTTTTTAATCGACTGATTTCACTTAAGTAAAGTGAAATCAACTGATTGATTTGAAAATCAACCTGTTGAATTTTGTAACAGTTTAACTATAAGTGTTATGATTTTCGAAAGAGAGGTAACAAGACCATTTTGAGTGCGAAACTGTTCTAGAAACTTGTGGATTCTCTCTCTTTCGTGATCATTCAAATTGTAGCTGTTGAAGATTGATCTTGGATCAATTCTTGGTTTGGCTTGTGTTTGAAGCTTGGAGAAGGTATTTGTGGTAGGCAAGGTTGATCTTTCTCAAGCTTTGTGTGTGTGCCTGGTGGTTTTCCAAGTCTGCAAGAGTTGTCTTGTTGTGCTGTTGTGATTCTTGTGTGATTCAAGAGTCTTTAGTATGTGTTTTGCTTATTTTGAAAGTGTACGAGTGTAAACTTTGTAAATCTTTTGAAATAGTGCAAAGTTAGGCTCATGTTGCCTTGACAAACTGGATGTAGCTCAAGTTTGAGTGAACTAGTATAAAATTCTTGTGCTTCAATCTTTTCTCTAACCCTTCTCTCTTGCATTTTTATTTAAATATTAAAGAAATTGGATTTAAACCATCTTTTTTTTTTTATATTCTTGACTATTTTGATGACATCTGCAATATTGAGCATGTTTACATAGTCAATTAGAACATATCTTGATTATTCTTTTACATTGTTCCTGTTCTAAATCACAAGTCTGCATTTCTGCATTTTTTCCAGTACTTCAGTCGACCGTTTTTCTGATTCAATCGATTGATTTTACCAGTATAGGTTCTATCTAGTAAAATCAATTGACTAACTCTATTTTTCACTTATTGAAAGTATACTGTCTAGAGGTTTTTTTTATCCAAACTTGGTGATCCAATTGATTCAATTAAAGATAGTTTTTAGCCTTTAAAGATTGCTTAAATTTTTAACTAGCCAATTCAACCCCCTTCATTCTTGGCATTTCAAGCATTTCAAAACTTACAGCTTTTACATACAAATATGTGATGAACAAATCAAATGGATTAAATAACAATCAATTAGTTGATTTCACCTAGCTAAGTGAAATCATCAATTGACAGTTACTTTTCATCGATTAAATATGTCAATCTGCGTAACCTATATATGCTCTAGTTGTCTTTGAGGTGTGTGATTTTTTGTGTGGAGCTAAGAAAAACAATTTGAAAAATCTTTCATTCAACACATTTCTTTAGAGAGAAGTAGAGATGCTACAATATGTGACTGTTCATGAGGATTTGGAGTCGTGATTGTCTCCGTGTTGGTCTTTTAAGAAGATCTTGGATTAGCTAGGGAGAGCTAATCATTCGGGTTTTGTCCTTACTGGTTTTCGTTTCATTGTTTAGGTGTTTTGGTGTGATTTCAGTCCTATAAGAAGGTGTTCTCGTGTTGTGTATGCTTCTTGTGTGAGTCAAGAAGATTGTTCGTAGTTGTCTTTCAAGAAATATGTTTGTAAGGAATTTGTAATTTCTTGATTGAGTGGAAAGCCAAGCTTGATGTAAGTAAACCAATATAAATATTTCTTGGTTCAATGATTTAACTTTTTCTGTAATTTTTTTTTTGCAAAAGTTCATTCTTTGAAATAAAATTTGTTGTATAAATATATCTTGGTTCCAAGCTTTGTTTTTTTGCTTCCCTTTGGTCTCTTTATATCTTTAAAATAATCATAAATATCATTTATCTTTATAATTGTTATGAATATCTAAAAATATTTGGAGAGATATAGTCATTTCTAAAATTATTTAACAAATATAGTTAGTTGATAATATAAATATCTAATATAATTAAATTAATTAATTACTTATAGATATATGATAAATTATCACTAACTAATATTTGCATTAAATTTCCAAACCAACCAATTGCAATCTCCTCCAATTATCTTTTAAATAATCCAATATCTCCAAGATATATTTGTTTGTTGTGGAGATCTAAAAGGATTTAACAAGATCTTGCCATTTTTATTAAGACTTGGTAGTTATTATCTTTTGATATTTTATGATATAATTAAATAAGATGATTATTTAAAGATATCAAATAAAATATCTAAAGATATATTTTCCCCAAATTATCTTTCACCGTGAATTATCAAAGCCCTTTTCTCTGGAAAAAGACAGAGAAAATTGCAAGGTCCAAATTTGGTTGCTCATTCCCTCTTTATGGCTTAGCCAAACTTCTTCACATTTTCAAGCTTTTCTTGCCTTCTTCATGCAATGCTTTACTTGAATGTTTTGTCACTTTGATAATTGTGTATTCTTGGATTTATCAGTAAGGTGTGATAAAGCTTTAATCAATTTATTTCCACACCTCCATGAGATCAGCTTAGCTGCAGCTGCATTAACACACATCAAAATATCCACAAAACATTTATGCAACTAAAAAACTATTTTTAACATGTTTTTGTATCTCATTGTTAATAAACCCAATTATAAGAAATCCTAATTAAATAAATCTTTTAAGAACAAAATTCAATTAAAAATCCAGAATTAAACATTAAATGAGGGCATAAATATGAATCAAGCCTTTTTAAAATTTTGTGTTGTACTGCATGTCCTTTTTTGTCTTGCTTATTTCTACCATTGATCTTGTGTTTACATGGTTGTATGATGATTAAATCTCACTTTCTCATTGAATTCGATGCATTTCACTAAGAACTCAAATTTGTTTTTCAGTGCAACATTTTTTGTTTGAGTTACTTTTTTTCATTTTCATTTGGTGAATTCTTGTTTAATTAAGTCATAGAAGTAGTCTCATGATGGTCTAGTGATACGTGGTTTAACTTAGATTGTAAAATCATGGATAAGTTCATAACATCTTAGTTTAGATAAATAGACTGAAGAGTAGTTATAAGAATAAAGTTTGTGCTTTAGCCTAAGTGTCATTAGGAATAATCTTAATGTGACTAACATTAATTATGAGCTTTGTGAGTATAATGTAGAATAAAGCTTCAAGGATAACAATTAGATAATCATTGAAGGTCACTGAAGAATCCAAATCATCCTAGCCTCATGAATTTTGTACAGAATTGACTTTTCCAATGAGAGTTGACTAGAAGGTTAACTCAAAGTTGAATTTTTGCATTTGACCTCCAATGGACATGGCAACTATGGGAGAAGCTTAAGGGCACTCAATTAAACTTATGCTAACCTTGAACTAATAAAGAATTGGTCCAAGGCTGCATTGAATTTCATATTGTAATTATTGTTTGTGTAGTTAACTAGTGTAATGTAGTTTGTGGTTTACTTTCTCTATTGTTAACTTTTTCTTTAGGTTCTGAATGAAAAGAGGTTAGTGATGAGTGCGTATTTTTGCCCTCATTTAATCATTAGTTCTCAATTCTTAATTGAATTTTACTGCTTAAAATATGGATTTAATTATGATTTGTGATAATTAGGCTTATTGAGTTCATGAGATAAAATAGCTTAAAAAGTGATTTTTAGTTGCATAAATTATTCTTGGATATTCTAACGTTTGTTGATGCATCAAAAGTTAAATTTTGATATATTCAAAGCGTAAAAATAAAGTGTTTCATGCTTCAAAATAAAGCCAAAATGAATAAATTCCAAAACTACACCCCTTAAATTACACACACACACCCTTTTCAATAAATGAACCACACAATCAACTTTCATTATTACACCTCCCTATATTTTTATCTACACCCCTCCTTCCACTCAAAATTCAGCCTCATTCATAAACTGCCATGTGACCATCCTCAACTTTTAAAATTGGCCAACTATTAGAAGCCAAGTGGGCATAATCTCCACTAAAGAATCTGTCCAATGAAGTAGTGACATGTCATCATCATCTTCTTCCCATCTTCATACAACCAGACACCCTATATTATGTTGCCACCACCATCCATGTCCATCGTAGTGCCGTCGAAAAATGTGAATGCGTCATCAACGAACCATGGCAGCAACTTGAATGCTACCAACCACGCAAACAAGGTTACATCATCGTGAAACTGCGAAACAACCACCAACAAAACCTCGACTCTGACGACGTGAACCAAAGTCATCAACGGCAAGCCACGACGCATCACCATCATCACATCTTTAACACTAACCTCCATACACACGTGTAGCAAAAAACATGAAAGCGCCTTGTTCAACGTGGAACCTCAAAGTTGCCAACAAACTTAGAACTTCGTGGTGTAGATTAGAGCAACCATCACCTCTACACAAACACGCACCTGTACCATACACGAGTCACTGGAATGAATAGAAGTAACACAAATTCGTTCATCACTACAAGCTTCGTTAGTTCACGAAACACCACCACGGTTATTGCCATCACCATACAATAGAGAAACACGATTTTTCACCTCCACCTTCAACCACAAAAACGCAGCCATCACGCCACGTGAAAGGTTCGTCAGAAAACAAAAAAGAACAAAGCCCTAAACAACGCGAGAATAAAAATGAACCAGATGCACCAGAATGGCTTACACTAGAGAGGGAGTGATGAGTCATCATTTTCCTCCATTCCGTTAGCCTTTGTGTACCCATTTGATAGTTTTTCATTGCTTAATTGTTCATCTTTTATTAGGCCACTGTTCCGAATTTGGGTTAATTTCACATTATTTAGCCTAATTTTCATTTTTTATTATTTTTAGGTATTTGGATGAAGCAATTTTTGAGCTTGAACATTAATATTCAGTTGAAGAGAGTTGCCACATCATTTCCACATTATTTCTATGTCATTTGAGTGAATGGGCTAACATTTGAGGCCCAATAGTGGCATTTTTGTAATTTTGAGTGGTAAAGTGACAATTTTGTTAATAGTGGTGGCAAAGTTGAAAAGACAACGAGATTTAGGTCATTTTAGTATGGACAGTCGTGGCTCTTCTTCTCCAACCTCCATTTTCATGCTCTCAAGCTTTGGTGAGTGTCCATGGAGGTGCTCCTTGCGGTTTTTCATGTTTTTGCCTAGTTTTTACCGTTTTTATGCACATTTGACAGCTCCCAATGAGGGTTTTACGTTTTGAATTTGTTTTCTAGCTTGGGCATCTCATTTCATGGAATGTATTGACTTGGAACAACACCCATTGATGGGGTTTTCGGTTTTTATATGATAGTAGTGATTTTCGTTCATTTAAAGCCTTGAAATTTCTCTTTTGCTTTTGAATTTGTGTTTGAACAATTCGTAGGTTAGCGTTTTTGGTTTTTGATGTTTTGTTTTGTGGCATTCAGATTTGAAGTGTTTAATTTGCCCATTTCCATGTCTAGCTAAATTCGTGTATTGACTCGTTGATGAAAAATGCAATGAAGCTTTGAGGTTGTGTTTGTTTTGTGAAATCTGCCATGTCTCTTTGTTCTAAATTTGGGGAATGCATGTGATGAATTTAAGGATGTGTGCATTGCTTAATTGCACAATGAAGCTTGATTGTAACTTTCACTTAGTGAGTTCTTATCTAGTGGATTGAGAGAACGCAGAGGTGTTAATTTTGTGGCCTATGATAAGTGAAATTGTGTTTGAATCAAGGATGTCAATACGTTTTTAATCACTGTTGCATTCAATTTAATCTGTTGATTAGCATACTGAATCTGCCAACCCCCCTTGTGTTATAGTGTTGTGTTCATCTGGAAATTGAAGCTTTAGACGAAAATATTGATCGTTGGGAGATGACTTGGTTCAACTTTCATATACTGCATTTAATATGTTTTAATTTGGTGGGGTACGACCTCTATCAGGGAGAGAGAGGGAGAGAAAGGGAGAGAGAGGGAAAGAGAGGAAGAGAGAGAGATGCCATGTGGCAGTCTCCCATTGGCCAATCAAACTATCAAAATATGGTCAAAGTCTAGTAAAAAAGAGGGCTGAAATAGAATGGTTCATCTTTCTGGATTTCAATGGCAATTTGGACCACAAGATCGTGGGGGCTAAATCGGATTTTTGGACCAAAGGGAAGTAAGCTTATTGGGGTTTGTACGATTGTAATTTCACTATGGATTTTGAGGTTAAAATGCAATAATTGTAAGACCCATGGAATTTAATTAATTAAATAAATAATTAATTAATAAATGCGGGTGGGAAGATCATTTTATGGCATTAATTTCTGATTAGTATGACGTGGAAAAGTACTAGCTCAAATGGTTGAGAGTACTTTGTATGTGTGAGAGGACTTGGGTTCAAGTCCTGTGTATGCCATTTATGTGTTATTTAATTATTATTGTTTTTTTTAATAATATGATTGATCATGTTCATATGATATAATATCTGAATTATATTAGTTAGCATGAAACATGAATTGGTATGATGGTTTGCCGTTGATTTGGCATTTGCTTAGTTATGGGTTCAAGTCTTGAAAAAACCCAAATTAATTTTTTTTTTTTTGCTAATGTTAGTTTTGGATGGAATTGAAAGGGGTAAAGGAAACCCTAATTTGAATCAGTAGCCAAGAGTGGTTGTAACAACAGTCCATAATTATAAATGAATGGCCATTAACAATCTATTAAGTGCATTTTCATTTTGATCATTGACCTAGCTTTAACGCATCACTTTAAAAGGCAAAAGTGAGGTTGTAGGAAAGGTTTTGCAAGGCTGGAAATATCCTTAGAAAACAGAGACGAAAATCAAGAGTGAGTAGAGGGTAGTGAGTGAACTATTGAGGCTGGTTGAGGAGAATCAAGGGTGGTCATTGGTGGTCAAAGGGAGAGCTTGAGATTTTCAAGTTTGGCAAAGGAAACCAGGTTAGGGGAGCTGGACTCCATTTTCTTTGTTCGTTTTAATAATTATATGAAATATATGCTCACTTGAATGCATGGTTTCCATTTTATCTGCGAAATTCTGATTTCTGGAAATTTTCCAGAAACCGCCTGGCGGGCTATACATAACCCACCAGGCGGCTCATACCAAAATGTGTGTTTTTGGGTTTCCTGATGAACCACCTGGCGGTGAAGCCCTATACCGCCAGGCGATGCAATTCTGTAACTTTTTCTTGGGTTTGAAAGATGACTTTCCTAATGAACCTTGGTTTGTTGACATTGTTAACTATTTGGTTGTTTCTGTTATTTCTCCCTCATTCTCAGAGTTTGAAAGAACCAAGCTGAAAAGTGAGACAAAGTACTATATATGGGAAGATCCAATCTTATGGCGCATGGGTAGTGACCAAGTCATAATGAGGTGTGTTCCAGATATTGAGATACCTTATGTGCTTGAGTTATGTCATTCATCTCCTTTTGGTGGACATTATGGCACACAAAGAACAAGTAGGAAAGTGTTGGATTGTGGATTATATTGGCCTACTATCTTTAAATATGCACAAAGGGTGTATGAAAATTGTGAACAATGTCAAAGGGCAGCCATATCCATTACAAGAAGGGATGAAGTGCCTCAACAACCCATGCTATATTGTGAGGTATTTGATATTTGGGGTATTGATTTTATGGGTCATTTTCCTCCTTCTTTTGGGTTTACTTATATTTTGCTTCTGGTGAGTATGTCTCCAAATGGGTGGAAGCCATGGCTACAAGGACTAATGATTCTCGAGTTGTCATGAGTTTTGTCAGGTCTAACATTTTCTATAGGTTTGGGATACCACGAGCCATCATTAGTGACCAAGGGACTCATTTCTGTAATAAGCTGCTTGAGAACATGTTGAAGAAGTATGAGGTGACACATCGCGTTGCTACACCATATCACCCCCAAACTAATGGGCAAGCAGAGATCTCTAACAGGGAGATTAAAAAGATACCAGAGAAAGTAGTGAAGCCTAGTCGAAAGGATTGGGCCACAAGATTGGATAATGCAGTTTGGGCACAAAGGACAGCCTACAAAGCACCTATAGGTATGTCATCTTTTAGGGTGGTTTTTGGAAAGGCTTGTCATCTACCTGTGGAGATTGAACATCGGGCCTATTGGGCCGTGAAAGCCTGCAACATGGATTTGGAAGAAGAAGGGAAAAAGCAAAAACTTCAGTTGCAAGAACTAGAGGAGATTAGGCTTGCAGCCAATGAAAACTCAAACTTCTACAAAGAGAAAACCAAGAAGTTCCATGACCAAAAGCTTGTGGCTAGAAAGGATTTCAAGGTAGGCTAGAAGGTGTTACTATACAAATCCAAGCTTGTTCACACGAGTGGTAAATTGCGCTCCACTTGGGAAGGGCCATTCATTGTTACAAAAGTGTTCCCTTATGAAGAAGTGGAGATCAAGGAAGAATCCTGAGAAAGAACTTTTAAAGTTAATGGGCATCGTCTTCGGATATTTAATGAAAATCAAGATATGGTGAATAAAACGATGGATGGGATGAACTTGACTTCTCCCGCATAGCTTCCGCCTTAGGAGGTAAGTACACTTCATGCTTTTTCTTTGCATTATATATTGAATACATTGAGGACAATGCATGGATAAAGTGTGGGGGTGTGGGGAGAAAATTTATTTTCCCCTTTTCTGATTTTGTTTTCTATTTGTTTTGTTTTTTCTTTTCTAATTTTTTTTTCTATTTGTTTTCTTTAAAAAAAATCTGCTTTTAATAAAACATATCGACATTGGATTTTGGGATTTGATTCACTAATCGAAACGGTTATAATTCTGGGAAAATAAAAGTCATGTGCTATGAGTGGATTATTTTTGTGATTGACTAATTGAGTTGATTTGAGAGTTTATGGAATAAATCTTTTGTGAAAGAGTTTTGACCTTGTGAGTTTTGAGTTTTATGGTAAAGGATGGACTACAATGTGTCATTCCTATTTTTTCTTGTATGACTTGCTCATGTCTTGTTTATACTCAAATGTTTAGCTTGATTCTTTTGTTTTGCATCTTAGGTGAATATGCATGATTTGATATGATTGAGGCATTTCTTGTTTTTAGCTACTTGGCCAAATAAGCTAACTATGACATTGATCCATTGGTAGCCCTTTGAGCTTTAGACCTCTTTTTCTTGTTTCGAAATATTTGCTAAACCTTAAAAAGAAAACGACCATGTGTTTTCCTTACCATAGGAAAAAAGAAGGAGCTAGTGGATTATGTTAAGATTGGTTGAGAAATAAAGTGTGGGGGTGAGTATTTCACCCATAAAGTTATAAAAATGGCAAAAGGAAAACATTGTTGATGACAGAGTGTTGAAATGATTGCTTTCTGAAAAAGAGCAACAAAGGATAAAAGAGAAAAAAAGACAAAAGGGATTGTTTTTGAAACTATGCTCCATTATTCTTTCTACCTTACTATTTCAAAAACACAAAAATCCTAAAGGTTTTTCCTACCTTTTTCTTGGCCCCATTATAACCTATGAAAAGTCCTCATGATCTTTGAATGCATGTTTTATGAAAGCTGTGAATATTAGAGTCTTGTTAAGCATTGGAAGTGTTTACTTGCATAGGTATTTTGAGTGGAAACACAAGCCAAAACACTTAAACGAATTTCGGTGAGAAAAATATAAATTTTAACTTGAGTGTTTCTCTTTCATATTTCATTCATATTCGGACAAAATTGAAACAAACAGAGCGGGTACCAAATTGAAACAAATAAACATATATGAGTACTAAATTGAAACAAATAGACATATGTGGGGACTAAGTTGAAATCAAGACAATGACACTTGGCAGGTACCTTGCCACGTGACGGTACCTTGCCATGTGTCACTAACAATGCCACGTGTCACATCAAAGATTTGACACGTGGCAATTTTTTTTTTTAATTAAAAAAAAAGTAAATAAAAAATAAAAAAATCAGAGGCTGACATGTGGCAAGGTACTTAACGGCGTTTGTGAAAAATTAACGAAGTGTACTACATTGATGCACATTACGAATTTGGGTACTAAATTGAGACAAACTTAAAAGTTGGTATCATTTTAAAATTTTAGAACAAAACTGGGTATGTTCCGAGTAATTAAGCCTTAGTTTTAAGAATACGAACAACAAATTAAATTAACTTTTAAATTTTTAATTAAAGCATGCCATATTCATATGCCTACATTCTATTGTCCTAGTTTCTTGTAACTAGGTATGTTCTGAATTGAAGTTCACAACGCATGGCTGGTTAAGATTCCTCATGAGTTAAAAAATTTGATAGTCCCTGTTGTCAAGTCATGCTATACACCACATGCACACATTTATGTGTGAATGTGGCTAGTTATAATTTCATCGATTTTCAATTACATATTATATTACTAGCAAGAAACTTATAAGTGACGAGAGACACAAGACAAGGACAAGGACAAGAAAATGAAAGACAATAACGCAAGTGTCATGGATTTTCCTACCAAATTTCCCTCTTTGGTTTTAATATTTTCTTACCCTTTTTGTTTGCTTGGCCTTGTTAATTAGCCAAAAAGCAGGTTAAGTAGGGACTGGGATGGTATGTTCCTCACGATTTTCCTTAAAACTTATTATATATATATATATATATATATATATATATATATATATATATATATATATATATATATATATATATATTACTTCAATTGCATAATTAATTGTGCCAACAAATTCTACAGTTATAATGAACTTACTATAATGTCTTTTCCTTTTGGCACAAACAAGTAAATGATGTTTCATAGGTCACCATTTTTTTAAGCCCAAAACAAGATCTAAAATAGATTGGTCAGGTCATGGTTAGCAGTCAACACCGGACTGGCTTCAACGTCCAATATTGAATCAATCAACCATGCATTTATTTATATTTGTTCACTGTGAGAACAAAAAATAATGGTCTTTTATATTTCCGTGCAGAAGGAAAGAGACGACACGAGTCTAAAAAGACAAAATTTAAAAAACAACGTAAGAATGTAAAGAGTGGTCCTATAGCTGTTTATTGAGTTTCAGGCATAGATGTTTAAATTATTGTCGATGGATGGGGATATTCCTTGTTCTATTTAATAAATTCCAGGTTTGTACAAAAATTAATGTTTACATTGAAACATCTTACTATTATAATTTAAATAATAACAAGTTTACTGGATACGCTTCCTATATAAAAATTACGTTTTCATTTCTGATTAATAGAAAAAGAGTCCCTTTTGCAGTATACATGTCTACATATGAGAAAAAGGATTTACAGGAAATGAAAATCACATATAACTCAGGATAAACATCCAATAACATTTCGACGGATCCAACTACAACAAATTTTTTAAATAATAATAAAAAACAATATTTAATCACTAGTGTAACATCCCATTTAATAGTTTTTTACACTATCAAATAAAACATTATATTATAATTAAGCACAGCAGATAGTAAAGAGAGCAGCAATATAGAATATACAGCTGATACAGTCATCCAAAACATATCCTATGAATTCCTGGTGAAGATAGGTACTCAAACATAAACTAAAACATCCCAAAACTACAAGGTATATAATCCACGAGAACTGTCACAGAACTGCTAATCAATCACTCAGCTCCTGCTAGAGAAAGGGGCATCATCATCTGGACTCGGCCCTGCTCACACCAACAGCAGGTGATCATAGCAAGGAGAAAACATAAGGAAAAACAGACATAAACGATAAGGGTGAGCAAACTGAGATGTGAGAGAAAGACGTACAATTCATATTGAAAATATCAATCACAAACATACTGCAATTATACATAAAAATTTTAGACTCGATATCCGGATTGTGTAAGCGACATTGGAGCTCTTGGTGGCTTGCACCTGTGAAGCTTCCCAAACTCTGCAGAGTTTGGACACAAGGGGTTATCACCAAACCTCTCACAGGGTAAGTCCCCTTCGCGTCTAAGGCTCTATCGAGTCCAAAGACTAGGACCTCCTGCCACTCCTCACGACATAATCCATTCTACTCTACATGAGCATGAATGATTATTGGTATTTCAGGATGCCATCCAATACGGATTCCTCATGTCCTTACACACACTAACAAGGTCTTATGAATTTCCCTTGAAACTCCATTACAAACACAACTTCTCATCATTCACAATCATCAACTATTCAATTCTCACTATGTTCATAACAACATTTCAAGCATACAAGAGAGTAACTGCACATAATTACAATACTTCATATCATTTCACTCATTAAAACAGGACTCCAAACCATCCACTGCAGTGGCCCTCGCCCAAGCTAGAAAATCCTAGCCTAGGCGAGACTCTAACAGTGGCAAAATTAAAAACCTGAGCGAACTCTCGCTCAGGCTAGGCTGGTTCGCTTAGACGAGGACAACTCTCGCTTAAGCGACTCCAGCTCGCCTAGGCGAGACTTCGCACAGGAACAGGGGTGATTTCTCTGATAGTTTCGCTCAGGCGAGAGCCACTCGCCCAGGTGAAAATATCAGTTTTCAAGCCTGTTCTTACATGCAATAGTCCAAATTCATTACAAGATCATCAACACACAGTAATCACGCAATTCAATCATCAATTTAATAATTAAACATGCAATTCAGACTTATCAAGACAGATTCTAAATGATTTGAGTAAAAATTCGTTAACCCCCCTTACCTTTGGAATTTCCACTAGAATTGACTCTTCAACCAAAGAGAATACCTCAAACTCCCAACCTAAGGCACTGAATTACAATTGCAAATGGTGAGAATAGATTCTACCACAACCCAGAATGCTGGAATTACTTAGAATTCGAAAATCAGAATATAAGGGGGGAAATACAAGTTGACTTACGCGTAGGAAAGGAAGACTCAGCTTGGGGAAGTGGTTCTGATCTTGCTTCAGCCCTAAATTTTGTAACAGGGAGGAGGATTAGACCTACTGCAAAAATTCTTTGGGTGAATTTGGTAGAGAGAAGGCAGAGAAAGAGTAGGGGAAGGAGAGGGTATTAGAGAGAGTGTGGGTTTTGTTTCTGCTGAAGTGGTGGCAGAGGGGGTTCTCACAACTAGTGACTAGATAATAATTTATAAATTTAAAATTATTAGTAACTAAAATAGTTTTTATTATAAATAAAAAATTATAATTAGTTTCTAAAGTGATCACTAAAATTAACTACTTAGATTTTGACTACTAGAGGAATTGGTCTCTAATTAGTCATTTAAGTACCAATTTTGAGACCAATTCTTTTAGTAGTCAAAACTTTGGTATTTAAAGTTATTGACCAATTCATAATAAAAATTCTTTTAGTTACCAATTTAGAGACCATTATTCATAATAGAAACTATTTTAATTACAAATAATTTTTAGTTTATAAATTGGTATCTAAATTGGGCACTATAGTAACTAATTATTTTTTGTCGCTAAAACTTGTCACTGTTTAGGAATTTTCTTGTAGTGTTCTCGACTATGAACATAGAAAAAAATTCTTCTTAAGCATAACACATGTTTGAGAAAAGGAATAATTGTGAAGAATAATGAAAAAGCACGAGATGGAAGCTTAGAAAGAAAACTAGAAAACCAAAATTATTTGCAAATATATATTAACTCATTCAAGCAACTTGTATATTGTTAACACACACACACACACACACGCACACACGCACGCACGCACGCACACACACACACACACACACACACACACACACACACACGCACCCACACACACACACACACACACACACACACACACATATATATATATATATATATATATATATATATATATAGAAAATAGTTTTATAAATGCATCAAAAAATAAATCAATCTATTTAATTTCAACACTCAACGTAGAAGCACTTCAATTCCCTTCATATCTAAAGAGGTTCTTTATTAATACATGAAGCAATTAAGGAAACTAAATGAAAAAGAAAAAAAACTCACTTTGTTCTATTGAACATGTGTTTGGAAGGTGTTTGCCAATGACATTGAATCAGTTTGTAGTAAGTTCCACTTATGTTAAGCTATCTTACATTTCAATTCAATTGAGAGCCATAACCTAGAAAAAGGATTCAAAGATGCATATCAAACAATTCAGTGCGAAGGATAATTAAAGAACAAACACAAGGGAACGAAAAAGATTTGCGCATAACATGTTATACAATTTTTGCTCTGTTCTGTTTATTTTGGTAGTATTATTTTCTTCTCCAACTTTTAAGTTAATAAACCACAATCAAAACTGAAATTGAACTGGAAAGGAAGGGGTTTGAATAGAGAGAAAAGGGCTCACGATGATGTGTGGTGTTGTGGAGTGGATGGTCCTTGGCGGCACGTTCTGATGTGGATGTCTACGACAATGGCTTGACAACATCGAAGTAGCACGATGTTGACCAGGCGGAGGAGAGATGAAAACATGGAGGCCATGGTGTGGTGCTCCGTGCATTTGAGAGACACGAAGTCGCCGTCGCTAGAAGAATGATGATGGTGGCCGATGCCGTTGTTGGCCGCGTCACCGGCGACTTGGCAGTGAGTAGCGTTTATGGTTGGTGTAACGTGAGGTATAAGATGAAGTTGGGGAAGAAGAGTTTTAGGTGATGTGCGTTCTAGAAGAATAATTTGATTTAGGTTTAGGGTTTTGGTAGATTCATTTAATCCTTCGTGCACCCCTATAACTTAATTATCACACCTATGCAGATTTGTTGCATAATTGGACCATTTGTTTTTGTTTTTTTCTTTCATGCACTCCCCAATGTAATAACCCCACATCTCTTACATTAAGTTTTATTTTACCTTATGTACCTGCATTTTCACTAAACAAACACCCCACTCTTTTAATTTCCTTATTTTAGGCTAGGATGTGTTTACTTTGTGCACCACACATTTCTCTATATACATCCCGTTCCCATGTGTATAGTTTTTCTCATTGCACCCATATATTTACTTATGCACTTTCACTTTCTATTTCGAATTCTACCTTTTTCTAATTAAATCTAACATTTCAATCATATAAGTTTCTCAAAATATTTTAAATTGAAATAACAATTAAAATAATTTCCAAAAATGATAAAAATAAGAATAAATAAAAATTTTAAGTTATTTTCTTTATTTTTTTCTTTTAGTGTCTAATCGATCGTTCGCGTCGTACGACAACTCTTTTTCAAAATACAAATATTATAAGAAATTATTTTGGGGTCTAATTGACCGCTCGCATCGCACGATACTCCTTTTCAAAATATAAAAATTATAAAAATATTTTGGTGTCTAATTGACCCCTAACATCACACGACACTCTGTTTTCAAATATACAAAATATAAAAAATATTTTTGGTGTCAACCCGACCACACGCGTCGCATGACATTTATTTTCAAAAGTGTCAAAAGTCAATTTAAAAATTAAATATTCTAATCAAGTTTTATCAACAACTACGTGATCCTTGATTCTCCATTGTGAATGGAGATACGTAGGAGCATGGCAAGTCCTTGTCAGGTTCACTTCCGAAAAATCAAAAGGTTTTCCAAATCATTTTCAAATAATTTTAGAAAGAACTATGTAGCCTTGATTTTTCATTTTTTGAATGAGAATACATAGGACCAAGGTTTTAATCCATGTCGGGTCCTTTTCACTCCAAAAATATATTTGTTCAATTTATTTTCTTTTCTTTTGGGAAAAATAAATATTTAAATAAACACGTCTCTTTTGCAAATTTAATTAAAGGTACCGCCTTTGGACGGGCGTTGTAGGGTGCTAATACCTTCCCTACGCGTAACGACTCCCGGACCATAAATTTGGTTTTCGCAGACTTTATTTGATTTTTATGGTTTTCCATAGTTTAACAGAATAAACTATGATGGCGACTTCTAATCTCTTTTTCCAAATTAATTTCTTTTTAGTTCGTCGTCCCGTCACGATTTAGGTTGTGACAAAGTTCAATATGCAAAAAAGAATGTACGTGACAACGGTAGTTATAGTTGCACCAATACATGTCAAATTTTTGCAGAATGTTATATCAGTTGGACTTAGAGTGGGAATAGAGAAAGCATGGCACATTTTATGTGTTCAATCGGTGGAGAATGTTAAATAGTTCAATAGAGTCTGTACAAACTCATATTTTTAGTGGTTTCGTTACAACATAGAAATCACGATGCTTGGACTTTATACCAGCCACATGCCAAGGAAACTGGTTTTTAATACTTATTTAAAAAACTAACCAGATTTTATTTCCTAATTTCTAGCAACAACTAGAAACATTATTTCAAACTCATCTAACAGAAATGAGAATGTCTAAATGGACTGAAGTAACGTGCCACTTGTCCTCCATCAATGCGAAAAAATCTCATCATAATTGTGACTGATAAATAAGGTTCCAAGCTAAGCTTTATTTAATGTAATCCCATAAAATTTTAACTGATGAGCATGTGAAATTTGCAAAAAAAATGAAATAAAAAGAATCTTTAACTTTCGCTTTTATAGAAAAATAAGTGAAACATGAGTTTGCAAAAAGAGATACCCATTCCAAGACCAGAAAGTTCGACCTCATTGTGTTGTTTTATGTACCTCTGCATCAAGAAAAAAAACATTTGAGGTAGGCATCGATCATGTTAGTAATGTAAATGAAAACTATGAAGCCCGGATTAAGAGACATGGACACTCCATCACTTATAATCTCCAAAATATAAAACAAACACAAACATATATAATGCTTCTACCAACATATGCATTACAAACTATTAATATACTAAAATTTAGTATCTCAATGCATGCATTCTATTAGCATCAGTGTTACAATCATGGCTCCATTCTTGGTTAACATTACCGCAATATAAAAGAGAAGAATATATATGTGTGAATGAATATTTTAAAATGATGGAGTCCATGCTTCTCAAAGTAGGACTCTAATTTGAAAGTGAAGAAGAAAAGGTAGCTAGAATTGTGAGTGGTCTTAGAAGAGAAGTTCAAGATGTAGTTGAGTTGTATGAGTATTCCACTCTTGAAAAAATTTTACACTTGGCCTTAAAAGTTGAAAGTCAATTGAAAAAGAAACAAGAGGCCAAGAGGAATACTTCAGACAATGAATACTACTCTAGAACTTGGAAAGGAAAAGAAAGAAAGGATGAGAAACCTCCTTCCAAAGACCACCCACCTAGGACGTCTAGAACCTCCCATGAAAATGCAAACTTTTCTCAAAGTTCAAGAACTAGTTCCATCAAATGTTTTAAGTGTTTGGGCTATGGTCACATTGCTTCAAATTGCCCAACAAAAAGGAACATGATCTTGAACCTTAAAGGAGAGGTTGAAAGTGAACATTCTTCTCCCCCCTCCCCTAAAGGTTATTCCTCCCACACTTCTTCCCAATCTTCAAGTGAAGATGAAATCAAACCTAATGAAGGAGGTTTGTTGGTGGTTAGGCGCATGCTAGGCCAAGTGCCTAAAGAATTTGAAAACCAAAGAGAAAATATT
>Ga0209589_1005181_pt1 | contig 22190 bp, 20 predicted proteins | sample CowpeawhiteBW_FD_187525 | JGI IMG/M metagenome (GOLD analysis project Ga0209589, IMG submission 187525) | Root nodule microbial communities of legume samples collected from California USA - Cow pea white BW (SPAdes) (version 2) | ecosystem: Host-associated > Plants > Roots > Nodule | place: USA... | reverse complement strand
ATTTGCAAAGTTGGAGTTGAAGGAGGAAGGGTTTGTAACCTATGGAGACAACAACAAAGGAAGAATCCTTGGAAATGGAGTCATAGGCAATGGATCCTCTTTCAACATCAAGAATGTGCTGCTGGTAGAAGGACACATAATTTGATAAGTATAAGTCAACTATGTGATAAAGGCTTTAAAGTCATGTTTGAACCAAATAATTGCTCGATATATGATACATGTGGTAGTATTATTTTGATAGGAAAAAGAGTCAATAATATATATCTACTTGATCTGCATCATGCATCATTTAGTATCCATTGTTTGCTTACAAAAGAGGATGACATTTGGTTATGGCATAAGAGACTTTGTCACATACATATGCAACATTTCAATCGGTTGAATAGAAAACAATTGGTTGAAGGACTACCAAAACTCAAGTTTGAGAAGGTTAGAGTGTGTGGAGCATGTCAAAAAGGAAAACAGACTAAGGTTTCTTTTAAACCCAAAAATATTGTTTCAATTGAAAGATCTTTAGAGATGCTTCACATGGATCTATTTGGTCCATCTCGAACCATGAGCCTTGTTTGCAATCTTTATGAATTAGTCATGCCTTTAAAAGACTTGCCAAGATGCTTGAAAATGAAAAGAGTTCCAAGATAATGTCTATTCTAAGTGACCGTGGTGGGGAATTCCAAAATGAAAAGTTTGAACACTTTTGTGAAAAGCATGTCATTAATCATAATTTTTCTGCACCAAGAACCCCACAACAAAATGGTGTTGTTGAAAGGAAAAACATGTCACTTGAGGAACTAGCTAGAACTATGTTGAATGAAAACTCACTACCTAAGTATTTTTGGGCTGATGCAGTCAACAATGCTTGCTATGTTTTAAATAGAGTGTTGATTAAGCCAATTTTGAAGAAAATCCCCTATGAGCTTTTCAAAGGGAGGAGGCCTATTTTAAATCACCTAAGAGTATTTGGATGTAAGTGTTTCATCTTAAATAATGGCAAAGAAAGTCTTGGCAAATTTGATGCAAAAGCGGATGAAGGTGTTTTCTAGGCTATGCAACACAAAGTCATGGATATATAGTCTATAATAAGAGATTGATGATTGTTGAAGAGTTTATGCATGTTGTATTTGATGAAACTAACCCAAAGTTGCAAGATCAAGTGCCAAAAAATGTAGATGAAGAAGATCTACTACAGGAGCAGATTTCTGCTGCAATAAAACCCTCTGCGGTAGGAAATCAATCGACTGAAAAGGAAAAACAATCGACTGAAAAAGCTGCAGACAACAACTTGCCCAAGGATTGGATCCAACCTAAAGGTTTATCAAAGGACAATATCATATGTGATATCAAACAGGGAGTATCTACTAGATGTAGGATTGTATTTTGTGAGCATGTTGCTTTTGTATCTCAAATGGAACCTAAAAATGTGAATGATGCTTTGAATGATAGTAATTGGATTGTTGCTATGCAAGTTGAACTCAATGAATTGAAAAGAAATTATATGTGGTTTCTAGTTCCTAAAACTGATGATATGAATAAAATTGGAACTAAATGGGTTTTTAGAAACAAAATGGATGAAGATGGTAATATTGTAAGGAACAAAGCTAGACTGGTTGCTAAAGGATATAATCAAGAAGAAAGCATTGACTTTGATGAAACTTATGAACCTATAGCTAGGCTAGAAGCTGTGAGATTACTTTTAGCATATGCTTGCATGTGTAACTTTAAATTGCATTAAATGGATGTGAAAAGTGCATTCTTGAATGGTTTCCTAAATGAAGAATTGTATGAATCACAACCTCCTATGTAACATCCCTAAGGAATATTACTTTTAAAATAATAAAAAGAATAAAATAAAATAAACAAAATTTATTTATTATCACATCTCATTTATAACATTACTTTCCCAAAAACGCAAAAAACTAAAACCATAAAATTGCACACATTATAATTATTCGCGATTTAAAATTTATTATAAACTATAAAATAACTGAAATGGCAAATTGTTTCAAATACATGGAAACTATCAAAATATTAAAAATATTCAAATTCCCCATGTGATCTCACTCTCCGAACTCAAGCATCTCTTGGATCACCAGTCAAATCATCTACTCCTGGATAACAAGTTATCCGATCATCGCCACACACAAACAGATAGGGTGAGCTATGCACATATATATATATATATATATATATATATATAAAATAAATATGACACCCATCCCAAAAAAAAGTTTTACATAATTATCTTATCCTTTCAAATCATCATCCATGATCTCATAGTCCTTCATGAGTCATATGCATGAAACTAGGTTTTAGGACTTTATTGTGCTCCCACGAAACTATCCCTTTCGTGGTCCAACTCTACGAGCCTATCCCGCTAATAGTCATGCCCCACAAACTCCTCGCCTATAGCAAAACATCCCAACCTTCCTCGCTCGGACCTAGGCACACACACAATCACCATACTATGGACTCCTCATCCAATAGCAGTCGATGGAAACATAATTGTTCCTTGCCCATTGTGCGTCTGACGCATGTAATCACCATACTAAGGCCTCCTCGCCCGTTAGCAGCCGACAGGAACTAACCAGTTCCATGCCTATCATGCGTCCCACCACCAAGCACATCCCAGACCACTATTGGACTTAGTCCATCAAGCCCAAACACAAAGGTATATGAACTTAGTCCTTCAAGTTTATTGATCATAACAATAACCACTTTCACAGTAGTTAATTCGCCTGGCGCAACCTAAACACCGCCAGGCAATATTTAAACAAATCGCTTGGAGCACCTCTGACACCGTTAGGCGGAATCTGGTTCCAAACCGCCTGGCGACATCTCCCACCGCTAGGCGCCAAGCGTCAAACGGAAGCCTTGCTGCTCCGTCACCACCTGGCAAACCCTACCCTACCGTCGGGCATCACTCGTAGTTAGTGACCACTGCCACCATTTTAAGACCCTACCGCTTGGCGGCTCGTTACCCTCCGTCGGGCGCCATACCAATAGCACAAATGCTACTGGTTTTTTGCACTTAAACAGATCCTAAAGGACTCCAAATATACAACACACAAAATATGGTAGCACAATTATGGCACTCTAGACACAATTATGGCACAATTATGGCACTGAAATAGATTCCAAAGGACTCCAATCATACAACACACAAAAATGGTAGCACAATTATGGCACTACAGACACAGTTCCATATGTAGATTACTAGGCACATAATTAATCATGTCACTCAATCAATTATTACTATGCATACCATACTCTCCTTCATTTGTTAATTGAACATGCCACATTCCACTAAACTTAACACCACAATCGTAATATACACAACCATCCCAAGAGAAGGAATATCATCATCGCAGCCTAAGCAAAATCTCCAATTTACATGCATCTTATCTCAAGTATTGTATATTCTCACCTATTCTTTAGTTATCCTTTATGATCTGATACAGATTTACAATACAATATGCACAAACTCCCACAATTTCAAATTCTCCTTTTTACAGTCATAATATGTTCTACTACGTACTCATCATGTTACCAAATTGAATATTCCCCTATCTTTTAACCCAATCAAACATGGTGTACGTAAGTACCGTTTCTAAATAAATTTAGTTCATGTCCTCATAATTCTTTATTTAGCTTACCACATACATCTCCATTATTACCTACTCATACATGTTTCAGTTCATATTCCATGCCTTTGATTCTTATCAACTCTCCCTTACACGCATTAAAATGTACTCCCTCACCCATTTCAAATGAAGTAAACCCCTGCCCAGTAACCCAATTTGCACAGAAAAATCACCAGTGAACCCCAAAGAACACAACTCGCAGAGTCATATCAAGAAACCCTTTGCTCTGATGTGTCGCCTGGCAGCAATCTAGGTGCCGCCAGGCGGTGCGTACCAATCTGGGTTCTGCCATATTTCTCCCACACCCTTCGTAACCCCAAACAATCCTAATTGCAGCATCCATCATCATACTGATATAGTTTCAAGTGCACACACCATATAAGGTTCATACTTTATTCATCCTAGCATTATTTCCATAACACCAACGCATCCATCACTCACACAATCCATGCTTATTCATCACCCACCCCAACATGAACCCTAAATCCCCAAATTCATTCACAGATTCATAAAAACATCAACAAATAAACAATTTATATTTTTATACAAGGAACCAATTCAAACAAATATAATTTCTCAGAACGCACGCAAAATAAGAACAACTGGCCAAGCCAGTTCGTGTTGCCTGGTGATTCATTCGACGTCGCTAGGTAGTTTTTGGGTATTTCTAGAAATACGAAGAAAACTTAGGTGAAAATAATAGGCATTGTATCCTGATCATCAATCATATGACGCAATCATCTAATTCATAATAAAAACACAGAGTGGAACTCCCCTAACCTGAACTTCTCTTGCTTAAAAGTGGACACTTGGGAATTTCCTTGGATCACCAATGGTCTCCCTTTGACTTTCCTCCAAACCAGCACCTTTTCCACACTCAATCTCACGTTTATCCTATGTAATAACACTCCTCACTATTCTCAAAGTGGCAGACTCAAAAGTGCTCTCATTCTTCCTCAATTCTCCCCTTTAATGGTACTTTAATGATGGTTTATTAGCCAAAAACGAAATTGCCTTAAAACTTAGTTTTAATGATCATTCAATTGGCTATTCTATTTGGTTTTCCAACACCCTTGGCTGCTCCTTTAGCTAGGGTTTCCCTTGCCCCTTCACATTCATGCCAAAACTAAAATTAGAAAAAAAATGAGTTTAGGTTAACCAAGGTTTGAACCCATAACCCTTCAATCACAAAGCAATTGCACAACCATCAAACCAATTCATGTTTCTTGTCAAACTACGCATACATTTTAATCATAAACCACATTCCACATTGAAAATCACCTTTAAAATTGAAAATAAGAAAATAACATACAAATGGCACACTTAGGACTTGAACCCAAGTCCCCATACATAACTAAAGTGATCTCAACCATTTGAACCATCACTTTACCACGTCATTACTTCCTTAATTAATTCTCATTAATTACTCCTTCCATTTTCCCATATTAAATTAAATATGTATTTATTTAATTTTGCCGGTTCTTACATCCTGGATTTGAGGATCATCTATATCCTAACCATGTTTTCAAATTGAAAAAGGCCGTATATGGTTTGAAACAAGCACCATGACAGTGGTATGAAAGGCTAAACAATGTTCTCTTATCAAAAGGTTAACATTCTTCATTAGAAAACATGAAATTGATGTTATACTTGTTCAAGTGTATGTTGATGATATCATCTTTGGTTCAAATAATAACACATTGTGTGAAGAGTTTGTTACAACTATGCAGGGAGAAATTGAGATGTCCATGATGGGTGAGCTTACCTATTTTCTAGGGCCGCAAGTCAAGCAACTTAAGAATGGAACATTTTTAAATCAATCAAAATTCTGTTTTGACTTGTTGAAAAAATTTCGAAATGGAGGATTGCAAGGAAGTTACCACTCCAATTGCAACAAATTGCCTTATGGATGCAGATGAGGTTGGCCAACCAGTGGATTCAACCAAATATAGATGGTTGATTAGGTGTTTGCTCTATCTTACAACAAGTAGGCCATATATTCAGTTTAGAGTATGCTTATGTGCTAGATTCCAAGCAAATCCAAAGGAATCACATTTTAAAGCTACAAAAAGGATTCTAAAGTACCTTAAAGGAACAACTAATTTTGGTTTACGGTATCCATGTGATTCTAACATAACTCTTAGTGGCTTTTCAGATTCGGATTATGCAGGGTGCAAATTGGATAGGAAAAGCACAAGTGGTACTTGCGATTTGCTTGGCTCAAGTCTAATCTCAAGCAATAGTAATAAGCAAGCATGTGTGGCACTCTCCACTGCTAAAGCTGAGTATATTATTGCTGGACATGGTTGTGCACAAATCATATGGTTGAAGCATAAACTTTTGAACTATGGTGTAAGGCTAAGCAAGGTACCTTTATATTGTGATAATACTAGTGACATCAACTTAACCAAGAATCTAATACTGGATTCTAAAACCAATCATATGAAGATTAGGCATCATTTCATTCGTGATCATGTTCAAAAGGGAGATTATGAAATTCAATTTGTTAAAACTGAAAATCAATTGGCCGATTTGTTTACAAAACCATTGGCTAGAGATAGGTTTAACAAGCTAAGAACTGAACTAGGCATATTAGACATCAAGAATGTGGTCTGATGTGTTTTTAGAATGTTAATCTTATATATTCATGCATTGGTTTCATAAAAATCAGCTGTTGTATGTAGAAATTGAAAATTGTCATATTTAACTTGTTGATTTTTAATTTCAATATGTTGATTTCACTTAAATATGCCTCTGTTAGCACAATTCATGATCTGTCAACCTGTTGATTCTATTTTTCAACATGTTTATTTTACTTAAACTGCCATTGAATGACGAAAAAATGATTTGTTATGGTTTTTAATCTGCTGTTTTCACAGTTTAGTATGTTGATTTCATTAAAACTGAATCTGGAAAAATAAAGTTCAATTTTACGATTTTCAATCGATTGATTTTCAAAATCAGTAAGCTAATTTCACTTAACCAGATTCTGGTTTTAATCTTTGATGCTCTGATGTTGTTTTAATCGACTGATTCAACTTTTCAACGTGTTGATTTTACTTAAACTATGCATTTACTCACAAATTGAATTATAAAGCTGACCCAATCAAAGAAAGCATCTTTTTGTCAAGTACTATCTGCTCCTAACAGTTATTTCATCAGCCATTGTTGCTTTTACTGATTTGTTTGACCAAAAAGCATGTATAGTGTACAATTCCAATGTGCATGCATCTCACATGAAAACACATTGAAAACGTATTAATTAGGAAAATCTGCACCATTTATTCGACTATTTCTAAAAATCAGCCTGTTCATTTATAAATACTACACTTGTATTGCTGCATTTGCATCATACTTCTCTTACAAACAACCATACCCACACTCATCATGCCTCGTCGTCAACAAAGAGTTATCCAATCTGATAATGAGCACTCCACTCCTCCTACCCCAAGGTCTCCAAATCACGAAAGTCATGGGAGAATTAAAGCATGGTTTGAGGATCATGAGGATAACATTCAAGTGTTCCTTATTGAGATGAACAGGAAGCAAATCAACATTCCTAAGGTGTTGAGGTTGTCGTGGTTGAGAGCTGAAGGCTTTGATAGCCTATTTCAACAACTCAAGCATCAAAAGTTGAAGACATTCCTTGACCTTTCAGGGAAAATTTATCCAGACTTGGTGAAAGTGTTTTTCACCAACTTGGAGTTCAAAAATGACATGTTGCTGTCAAGTATCAAAGGGATTTGTATGGAGATCAATAAAAAGGCTTGGAAAGATGTGGTTGGACTCAAAACAAGGGGTGTGCAAGTGAGGAAAGGTGAAACTAGGGCTGTTCCAGAATTCAACAAGGTTCAATACTATGGCCAATGCTTGAGGAATCCTGTTGCTGAGATCAAGCGCTTCCATGTTAGTGGTCTCAAGGTGGATCAAAGGCTTCTTGCTATGATTGTCGCAATAATCATAGTTCCACGTGGTAACAACCATTCAACATTGAATGAGGGAGATTTGATACTGATGTACTACATTTAATACAATATTCAAGTGGATTGGATCTATGTGTTTCATGATCACATGCTCAAGGCCAAGAGACTCACGGATTTTAGGCTGCCATATGTGGTTTTGGTGTCCAAATTCATAGAATACTTTCGAATTGATATAGAGGATGAGCTAAAAGAGTCAATTGGACTGCTGAACCATACCTCTAACCAAAATCTGCACAAAATGAGCTTTCTCAAGGTGGGAAATGCATGGACAGCTGCTGATGCTGTAGTTGGTGGTGCACATGACCATGAAGCTGGCCCAAGTGGTGCAAATCAAGAGGAAGAACCAACTGATGGACCCATGAACTTAATTCCCCACAACCCTCTAGAGGATAGAGACCCTGTGTACTCACATTTTGAGAGGATGGTGTTGAACCAACTACACGAGCTCAATGTGTCCCAATATGCACATCACAACTATTGCAATGAGAGATTCAATGCATTGGATGACCAAATCCATGATATCCACGACATGCTGAACTCATTCCAGACTAGAAATGATCCCTAGAATTGCTGAGTGTGTTGGTTGTTTAGGATCATGCATTGCATCCATATGTTTGTGCTTTTTTAGTTTGTGCTCTATCAGTTTCAGTTGGTTGTTTTCATTTTCAATCAGTTGATTATATCAGCTTTATGCCTATTTTCTCTGTTTTCAGTTTTTGTTGGTTGTATTTTGTTCCAGTATTAATGAAACGATATGCAATGCTTGTTCTCTTTATGGATTTGTTCTTTTTGATGAATCTAAAGGGGGAGAAAAATTAACAAATAGCAAATTGATCAAATTGAACCAAAATAGAAGCATTAAAATTGGAATTATGAAATTTGAATTTGAACCCATATTATTGATAGGGGGAGCATGTGCATGTGTGTGTGCTTGCTAGCTTGTGTGTATTGCTATTGTAAATGTTTTTCAGGTTCGCAAGCATCAAGCTAAGGTGTCACTTCATCAATTTAATGGTATCCAACATATGAAAGCAATTTGCAATGGAAGATAGAAGAAGATAAATAGAAGAAGATAGAGTTTGACTTCATCAAATCCGTGGGAGATTGTTGACAAGAAGCGAAAGTGGTATGCTTCTTGAAGATTTGATGAAGACTTAATGAAGTCCTTTTGAACTATCTTGAAGCCATTACCATTGGAATGAAGCCTACATTGATGAAGGAAAGGAGATTTGATGATATCCATGTTGATTAAGGTTGGAACGTGTGCTCTCCACATGATTACATCATTAACAAAGTGTATTTGAAGTTTATAATTCATATTGTAGACCTTGTAGCATTAATTTGATGTATTTGGTCTCAGATGTGTTTTTGAATTTGTTGAATGGTTTTTCAACAGGTTAAAATGTCATTTTTAATCTGTTGAATGGTTTTTTAATAGGTTAAAAGGTTGGCTGTAATAGTCTTAAACTGCAATAAATTCAATCAGTTGATTTATTTTTTAATCGACTGATTTCACTTAAGTCAAGTGAAATCAACCGATTGATTTGGAAATCAACCTGTTGAATTTCGTAACAGTTTGACTATAAAAGCTGTGATTTTCAAAAGAGAGGTAAGTTGATCATTTTTTAGCCAGAAATTGTTCTAGAAACTTGTGGAAACTTTTTCCTTCGTGATCATACAGTTTGTAGCAGTTAAAGATTGATCTTGGATCAATTCTTGGAGCTTTTGGCTTGGTTTGAAGCTTGAAGAAAGTGGTTTGTGGTAGGTTGGGCTATGCTACCACTGAGGTTTGATCTTTCTCAAGCTTTGTGTGTGTGCCTGGTGGTTTTCCAGGTCTGCAAGAGCGTTCTTGCTGTGCTAGTGTGATTTTTGTGTGATTCAAGAGTCTTTTGTGTGATTTTTGCATATTTTGAAAGTGTAAGGGTGGATACAGCTCAATTTGCTTTGACAAACTCGATGTAGCTCATGTTTGAGTGAACCAATATAAAAATCTTGTGATCTCATCTCTTCTCTAACCTTTCTCTCTTGCATATTCATTTAAAGTTTAAAGAACTTGTGCTTTAATAATCTTTTTCATGTTCTTGCATGTTTTCATGACATCTGCAACATTGAACATGTTTGCATAATCATTTAGAACCTGTCTTGATCATCCTTGTGCACTGTTCCTGGTTTAAAACTCGAATACGCATTTCTCCCAGTATTTCAATCGACTATTTTTCTGTTTCAATCGGTTGATTATACCAAAACAGAATCTGTTTAGTAAAATCAATCGATTAACTCTGTTTTTGACCTATTGAAAGTATACAGTTCAGTAGTTTTTGCATCCTAACTTGGTGATCTAATTGATTCGATTAAAGGTGCTCCCCACGGGTGATACACTTGGCCTAATAAATTGTTTCTCTAATAATTCTTCAATCTATGATTTCTACTCTGCCAACTCCGTAGGAGCCGTATAATAAGGGGGTATTGATAATGGTGCTGCTCCTGGCACTAAATCAATAGCGAACTCCACTTCCCTCTTAAGAGTTAACATAGGTACATCTTTGGGAAAACATATGTGAATTCCCTCACAACAAATATCTCCTTATTTACACCTTCCTCGAAAAATAATTGAGTGAGGATAATGAAACACTAAGACCCTTCCATGACCGCTCTCACGACCTGTTGTGACGATAACAACTATTTATCCTCCATGCTAGGGACCAACAACTTCTTTTCCTTGCAATGAATAAGAATGTGATTTGCAGACAACCAATCCATTCCTAAGATTACATTTATCCCCTACAGAGGTAAACACATCAGATTTACCTTAAACTTACACCCTTCCATAGCAATTGAACATCTAGCACACAAGGTAGATGTCTTCACCAAACTAGATGCTGGAGTAGATACAATCAGATCATATTGTATCTCTTTAACAGGTAAACCCAACTCTTAAACTCTAGACTCTAAAATAAAGGAGTGAATCACTCCAGAACATATAAAACACCAAAATTGCTACCAACAATCACACAAGCACCGATTATAGAATTACTTGAGCTCACTACCTTTGCTCTCCACATGGCATACACTTTGCCTGTGCTTGAGGTTTGTTGCCTCTAGGTCTCTACTGAAACTAGGATTGAACTGTAGATCTTGTCACATTATTTTTGTTAGAGGGACAATCCTTGATGAGATGCCCTTCCTTTCCACAATTAAAGCACTTTCTCTGATTAGTCACGTATGGGCAAGAACTCCTCAGATGTGGTTTACCACATTGAAAACACTATGGCCTAAACTATTGAGATATTGTTGTTGGACAAGAATCTGCTAGGACCTTGAGATTAGAGCCTAGAATATGGCTTGCTCTCAAGTTCTCTTTTCAAGGCTGACATATATGTTAAACCAACGCATCCTCCCATGCCCTATCATATTAAATTCTTATACTCACTATAACAATCAACTCACCCCATCAAAACCATACCATATGATTAAACCAAATTTAAGCTTTTTCCCTGGTTATTTACAATTCTTGTGTTCTAATATTCACATAACCTAACCCAACATACTTGACCACAATTTAAATAGAACAACTCATGACCTCTTAATTTCACGACCCCAATTTCCTCCTAATGAACTAATTCTTTCCAGATCAACTACCCAGCCCCTTAGCATTCATCTCGTCAACGCAGCATTGTAACTTCCGCTTCGGCGCCTGGCGGCAAGCTGCGTGCCGCCAGGCGGTACAGTCCTTCTTCCAAACTCCAGATTCTTTTCCAAAACCCGTGCCTCTACCACTTATCATGCTTTGCTAATTCCCATCATTCTCCATGCAGATTCAAACACATTCAAAGTAACCCAAAACCTAGTCACATTAATCATCAATTTCTGCTGCAATTCATAACATTCCGCGTTAAATCATACCACAGGATACCACAACATTTAACCAAAAAAAAGGATTTCATAGCACTTTATCAAATTGGCACTCGACCCTATGGATTTCTACAATATAATGACTTAAATCATCAACCATTCGGTGGGACTACATTTTTCCCCGATTAGAATCACTCCAAAACACACGGAACACCAAAACCAAGTCAATTCGACTCGCGTCGCCTAGCGGGTATTCATCACCACCAGGCAGTTCATCGAAAAACCCAGAAACTGGGTTGCAGGTTTATTGCGCTTGGCGGTACAGGGATTCACCGCCAGGCGGTTCCTCAGGGAACCCAGAAATACATTAAACTGCCATATGCCGCCCGGCGGCTATGAACAGCCCACAAGGCGGTTTCTGGAAATTTTCCAAAAATGCCCAATTTCACAAAATTTAACAGATATACACTTCCAATGGTTCATGCTTTCATACAGAATAAATAAATACATGAAAAGAAACGGGTTCAACTCCCCTAACCTGGTTTCCTTGTTAAATGTTTGAGAATTCCACTAAAGTTCCTCTTCGCTCACCCAAAGTCCTCTTAGTTCTTCCTCCAATCAGCCACAATTTTGCACTCAAGCCTCACCACTCTCCAGTTCTCGTGCTCTGTTTTCTAAGTGCACATACAACTTGCCAAAACCCTTCTCCTTACCTCACTTTGGCCTTTTAAAGGTGTCTTAAAAACTAGGTAATAACACAAAACGAATCTAAGGCTTAATGGTGATGTTTATTGTCATTCATGGACCCTTTATGATCCGTTTCTCAGCCCCCCTTGGCTGCTATTTTCTCTAGGGTTTATGTTAACCCTTCACCTTCATGCCAAAGCCAAAAGTAGCAAAAAGAATGTTTAATTTGGGTTTCTCCCAGATTTGAACCCACAACTATGCAATGTCAAATCAATGCCAAACCATCATGCCAATTCATGTTGCATGCTAACAATTATAATCCAATTATCATATTATTTCCCAGCAGGATTAACATATATTAAAATATTAACAAGAATAACTCAAAATTGACATACATAGGACTTTAACCCAAGTCCTCTCACACAAACAAAGCACTCTCAACCACTTGAGCTAGTACTTTTCCACGTCATACTCATCATAAATTAATGTCATAATTGATTTCCCCACTCGCATTTATTAATTAATTAAATTCCACGGGTCTTACACAATATGCCTTTTCCCCTGTCTGTTATCAAGCAGAGGTTTGATTGTGGTGTAACATGCTCCCTTAAGAGTTGAAAAAACCATATTAAGGCCCCCTTTGTTTCTCCTTCCACTATTGCGAAGGCCAAAGGGAATATATTACGTGACCTATCTTGAGCTAGTGCTGTTAGCAATGTCCCTTGATATCTTCCCATCAGAAATGTGACATCTACTTGGACAACTGGCTTGCAATAGTTAAACCCTTGGATGCATGGTCCAAAAGACCAAAATACGTGTTCCATAATATAGCAAGAAGGGCCAGGTTGGCCGCTTAATTGTACAGGAGATCCAGTACATTGAATTATTGTGTCGGGATTGCTTTCTTGTACAGCTTGATACCACCTAGGAAGTTCATTGTAAGACTCTTCCCAATCTCCGAACTCCTTAGCAAGCGCTTTTTGCTTACCATTCCAGGCTTTGTCATATGAAACTGAATATCCGAAACGATTTTTAATTTCAGCTACCAAATATTAAAGTTTAAGTGTTTAAGTACTATATCACTTTTAAGTGTTATTTTTACTTTAGTAATGTTAATATTAATATATTAATTCCATTTTCTACACATTATTTCATTTTCTTCACATTATCTAAAGTTATTCACATTATCTATCAATTTTTTTTATAATTTGTAATTTGGATAATAAATAATGAACTTTAAAATTTAAGTTTAGTTATCTTTATTATATAAAATATTTATCACTCACATAAAAAAATGTATTATATGAAATACCAACATAACATAAGATTTTTTTTTAAGTTTAATGTAGGTTTCTTCAAAAAGCTTTTTCATCTTCCAAGGAAGTAACTAATATTAACAACAAACAAAATTAACTTTTCATTTTCCCAACGTTACTTCAAATATCCATCATTACTTATTAAAGAAATAATGTTTATTGAACTCCATGCACTGACAACTCATGGTTCTCAAAATTTAATTTGAGAAAGTTTTCTCTCTTCCAAGACCTTTTTCTCATTAATTATGGCATATTAAGAAAGTAATTATTTTGTGTGTCTCAATGCAATGCCATATATCTATGTGCATTTCAACCCAAAGAAAACACTAATTATGAACAACTTTTTACTTTGCATGTTCCCACCAAATAAATTGATGTAGGAAAGAATGTCAAGAATTTTTCTGAATATGAATAATAGTTATACCAATAACTGCAGATTAAACACTTCTCAGTTTCTCAAGATTCAGTTTACCTATTTTAAGACGTTTGCATTAATAATTATTAAAACTTTAAATATCAACATTACAAATGATGTTTTGTTGCACTCAATTCACCTCCAAACATTATAGTGTTATCTACATATATACCACATCCATCAAATACAATGTACTTTACATATTTCTACAACCTAATTGATTTAATGTATTATAATTTATAATTAATATTAATTTAATTCTTCTAATTCAATCTCTTTATAAACGTTTCAAAACCTCTCAATTTGCCATAATTACTTCTCATCATTCACCATCACCTGCTATGCATTTAATTATTGAATTAGCTATCTATATTTCCATGATTGGAATTTGAATTTTACATAACTAAATTTGAAATTAAAACTTACTACATTACATTTTTTTTTTATATACAGTAAATTAGTAAATGAAACATCGTTACATATTATAATTTGGTCTTCAAGTATAGAATATTTTTATTAAATTTTTAATTTAAATTGGACTCTCTCAATTTAAATTGTTTAAAAAAATTGAAGTTCTTATATTTACAATTATTAAAAGAATTCATATCTTTGATTTTGAATAAAAAATTCAAATATTATATGGCAAGACCCGGTGAACTCCAAGTATAGAATATTTACATGTTTATTGAAGTATAGAATATTTACATGTTTATTGAACTCCAATTCAAATAAAAAATTGAAGCACTACTCGGTGAAGTTTAATGGTAAGACTAGTCTTGATGCCACAGATCAATGGCTGAAGGACATAGAGAGAATCTTTGATGCGAAGATGTGTCCTGTGAAGAGCAGGCTAGCTTTTGCAGTATACATGCTCACTGGGGAAGCTGAGCATTGGTGGATCAACATTAAATCCGTCATGGAAGAGAGAGGAACCAGTCACATGGGAAGCCTTTAGGGGAAAGTTCCTCTCCGAGTACTTTTCCCGACAACTCAGATACGCGAAGGAGGTGGAGTTCCTCCAGTTAACCCAGGGAGGAAAGTTTGTAGCTAAATATGCTAAGAAGTTCAAGCATCTCAACCGCTTCTACACTTTGCCACTCGATGAAGAGTGGAGATGTCGTAAGTTTGAGAACGGCCTTAGGGGAGATATTCGCTTGATGGTAGCCCCACTATCCATCAAAGATTTTGTTGCGCTAGTGGAGAAGGCCAAAGTTATGGAAAAGATGAAGAATGAGGTAGAGACTTAGGGTCTGCAGCAGTAGAGGGTTGGTGGGCCATCTGGGTCCAAACCGAGACATGAGGAGAGGAGGAAATTGTATGATAGACCTCACCATCAGTCTCAGGGGTCTAGGAGCTTCCCTTTGCAATAGAACAGAGTCCAATGGTTCCAGTGTGGAGGCCCTCATCTGAGGAGTGTGTGCCCGCAAATGGAAGGCTTCAGAAGATGTAACAACTGTGACAAGGAAGGCCACTTTGGCAAGGAAGGCCACTTTGGCAAGGATTGTCCCACCCTTGCGAGGGCAGTTACGTGTGCTTCAGTTTAGACTCCTGCACATAATCAACAAAGGAGAGGAGGCAACAGGCCTCAGGCAGCAAGTTGGGTGTATGCGATGTTAAGAGCAGAGGCAGCATGCTATGGGTTGTTGTGTGATAACTGGTATGAAATGTTGTGTACTGTATGATTCTGGAGCGACACACTCTTTTGTGTCAGATGCTTGTGTGAAACGGTTGGGTCTGTTGGTGTGTGAACTACAATGTGAACTTGTGATATCTACCCCAACGTCAAGTTTATTCAGGACATCGTCCTTGTGTGCTAGATGTCCAGTGGAGGTAGAAGGGCGCAAATACAAAGTTAATCTGATATGTCTATCTCTACAAAAGTTGGAGGTGATATTAGGAATGGATTGACTCTCTGCAAATCGCATTCTTATAGACTGTCGAGAGAAAAAGTTGTTGTTCCCCAACTTAGAAGAGCCTGAGTTGTTATTATCTCAAGATGTTATGAAGGAGATACACGATGGAGTGCAGTGCTTTATAATCTTCATGCATCTAGAGGTGGAGAAGGAAGAAAGGACGTTAGTTATACCGGTCGTGCATGAGTTTGAGGATGTATTCCCGGAAGAAGTACTAGGGTTGCCTCTCAGTAGAGAGGTGGAGTTCTCTATTGACCTGGTGCCAGGAACCGGTCTGGTGTCAATGGCCCCATATCGTATAGCTCCGACAGAACTAGTAGAGCTCAAGAGTTAGATAGAGGAGATGTTGGGGAAACAATTTATCTGACCCAGTACTTTGCCAAGGGGTGCACCAATGTTGTTGGTAAAGAAGAAGGATGGTAGTTCACGTCTGTGTGTGGACTACAGGCAGTTAAACAAGATGACCATAAAGAATAAGTACCCCCTTTCGAGAATAGATGATTTGATGGACTAGTTGCATGGAGCGTCAATGTTCTCAAAGATTGACTTACGGTCGGGATATCACCAAATACTAGTAAAGGCGGATGATGTGCAGAAGACAACCTTTAGATCCCGATATGGACACTACGGCTATGTGGTTATGTCTTTTGGTGTAACCAATGCTCCGGCTGTGTTTATGGACTACATGAACCGGATCTTCAGGACATTCTTGGATAAGTTTGTCGTAGTATTCATAGACGACATACTCATCTACTCCAAGACTCAAGAGGAACATGCAGAACACCTGAGGTTGGTGCTTAGTATTCTAAGGGAGAAGCAATTATATGCTAAGTTGTCCAAGTGTGAATTCTGGATGGATGAAGTGCATAGCGGTGGATCTAGCAAAAGTGAACGTGGTGGTTAAGTGGGAAAGTCCCAAGTCAGCAATTGAGATAAGGGGCTTCGTGGGTTTAGCTGGCTACTGTAGGAGATTCATAGAAGGATTCTCCAAGATAGTGAGGAAAGCTTTCAAGAGCTTAAGTGAAGGTTGACGAGTGCTCCGATACTGGTGATCCCTGATGTTGGTAAATCTTTTGAGGTTTATTGTGATGCCTCTCATCTAGGGTTTGGTTGTGTGTTGATGCAAGAGAATAAGGTGGTGGCTTATGCTTCGAGGAAACTTAAGGTACATGAGAGAAACTACCCCACTCATGACATGGAGTTGGCAGCTATAATGTTTGCCTTGAAGATCTGGAGGCAGTATCTTTATGGTGCCCAGTTTTGCGTGTTCAGCGATCACAAGAGTCTCAAGTACTTGTTCGATCAAAAGGAATTGAACATGAGACAGAGGAGGTGGATGGAATTTCTGAAGGACTGTGATTTTAAACTTTTGTACCATTCAGGGAAGGCAAATGTAGTGGCAGATGCCCTGAGTAGGAAGACAGTGCATATTGCACACCTTATGATCAAGGATGTGGAGCTGCTGGAGAAATTCAAAGACATGAAGCTACAGGTTGAGTTGGGATATGAGTTCATTAGATGTAATTCCCTGACTATATCTAGTGACTTCTTGGACTTAGTCAAAAAGAGATAGTTGTTGGATGCCAGTTTAAAAAGGCTAGTGGAACAGCTTGGAACAGATGAAGCAAAGGATCTTGCCTTGGGAAATGACGGTATACTAAGATTCTAGGGTAGAGTGTGTATACCTGATGATGCAAAGGTGAAAAGGTTAATCCTTGAGGAAGGACATAAAAGTCATTTTAGTTTGCATCCTAACATGACTAAGATATACCAAGATCTCAAGGAGACCTTCTGGTGGCAATGTATGAAGAGGGATGTGGCACAGTTTGTGTCTGCCTGTTTGACATGTTAGAAGGCGAATGTTAAGCATCAAAGACCCGGTGAAATTCTACAACCTTTGGAAATATCAGTGTGGAAATGGGATAGTATAGTTATGGACTTTGTGACCCATTTGCCACGAACCTTTAGAGGTCATGATACGATATGGGTTATAATGGACCGATTGACCAAGAGTGCTCATTTCTTGGCAATGAATCTGAGAATGTCTATGGCCAAGTTGGCTCAGTTGTACATTAAGGAGATTGTGAGGTTGCATGGGGCACCTTCGAGCATTGTTTCAGACAAAGACTCACGGTTCACTTCACGATTTTGGCAGACGCTACAGAGTGCTTTGGGTAGCAAACTAACTATGAGTTTGGCATACCATCCCCAGACCGACGGTCAGTCTGAGAGAACGATTCAGTCGCTTGAGGACTTATTGAGGACATGTGTGCTGGATCATCTGGGAGCTTGGGATGAAGTTTTACCATTGATAGAGTTTACCTACAACAACAGTTTCCATGCAAGCATTGACATGGTGCCATGTGAGGCTCTATACGGTAGGAAGTGTATGACCCCTCTGTGTTGGTACCAGGATGGCGAAGCGGTGCTAGTTGGACCAGAGTTATTAGAGCAGACTATCGACAAGGTGAGAATGGTGAGGGATAGGATGCATACTTCTCAGAGTGAGCAAAAGGCTTGTGCAGACCATAGGAGGAGACCTTTGGAATTCGCGGCTGGAGATCACATGTTCTTGAGAGTGACCCGAACCACTGGTGTGGGAAGGGGTCTCCGCTCGAGGAAGCTTTCTCCTAAGTTCTTTGGTCCTTACCAGATCTCGAGGAGGATTGGGCCGGTGGCTTATGAGATTGCTTTGCCTCCTCAATTAGTTAATCTTCATCCAGTATTCCATGTGTCACAATTGAGGAAATATGTGTTTGACCCATCTCATGTGCTGGAAGCCGAGGATGCACAGATCAGGGAGGATCTCACTATGGATGTACCACCTATTGCTTTAGAGGATAACAGAGTTGAGGAACATCGGGGAAAACCAGTCAGCCTTGTCAAAGTCATATGGGATCGGAAGACAGGTGACTCTACTTAGGAGTTAAAGGAGGATATGAGGAAGTCACATCCGCATCTATTTTCCTGGTAAGTCTTCATTTTCGAGGTCGAAAATTTTTGTATTTTGGAAGAATGTAAGGCTCAATTATTTTTCTGCTCTTATTTTTTTAGGGTTGCCCTTAATCAGTTGGGCCTAAAGGCTGGCCCATAGGGTGCCAAGTGTAACATCCCTAAAAGATATTACTTAAATAAATTTTTAAAGATATAAAAAGAAACTTGAACGTCACAGCTTTATTAATTTCTGCCTCGGAAACAAAACAAAACTTAATATTCAAAGCGACAATCATTTAATACAGAAAAATAATTCCAAAAGTTATTACAAGTTCCAAACAAAACTTTAAAACATAGTAAATCCCTAGCTCTAATTCCCAGCTAGTCCCTCTCTCTATCTCGAGTGTTAGCAGCATTACCTGTATCATCAACTGCTCCCGTGTAAAATTACACGATTATCACCAAGCACAAACAGAAAGGGTGAGCTCAACAATATATAAAAAATATCACATAAATTAAATAATAGAAAATATCTCACTCTTATTATCATAACTATATCTTGGTTACATTCTCAACATACCCCAAGGCTTCTTAATCACTAACATACAACAAAGTTAGTCATGGACTCAAGATTCCTGATGCTCACACGAACCTGCCCGCTCGTGGTCCTATCTCTACGAACCTTCCCGCTCGTAGTCGTACTCTACGGACCTACCCGCCCGTAGTCCAACACATGTGATCCACAAGCTACGTACCTCCCCGCACACAGCATCTCTCAACTGTGAGCACGGAACATACGAACCTACTTCGCTCGTATCCCTACAGGAGAGTAATCGGGTATGAACCTCCCCGCTCATACCATCACATGTTATCCACTATCCATGAACCTATCCGCTCATGGCACAGCATCTCCTGATCCACTTTTCATCAAAGCGTATAACCAATACACATAAACTGCACTAAACTCGCTTGGGCAAGAAGCCTTAGCTTAAGCGACCAGGCCTGTCTCGCTTAAGCTAAGCTTCCTCGCCTGAGCGAGCGTGCTTCATGACTCATTTACAAAGTCTCGCTTAGGCGAGCCCCCCCATTCGCCTAACATCAACACCATTGCCTAGGCGGCGAGTTAAACACTCCACAAAATCAAACTCGAGTTCTCGCTTAGGCAGGAACCTCTCGCTTGGGCGAGATGCACCAACTCAAGCACCACAACTCTCGATTTCTCGCTTAGGCGAGATACACTTGCCTGAGCGAGATAACCTGTCACCTAAAACTCTGAGCCTTCGCCTGAGCGAGATGTCGACGTACCAATATTCTCACATCTCTGGTTTTCTAGCCTGGGCGAGCCTGGCTCGCTTGGGCGAGAAAACCAGACATTTTCACTGTTACGCACACAGAACGCAATTCCAAACCACAAAACCATGCCAAGACACAATTCGCTCATTACCAAATCACCCAATGGCACATTATTTACAAATCATTCACTAGAACATGTTATAATTCCCCAATTCGACTCTCAAACCAAAGATGAGACCATACCCAATCATACGTTGCAAAAACCCTTATCTTAAACATACACCATTCAAGGGGTTAATCATACAGTGCACAAAAACCACAAGATTCCAAACCCAAACACATAGAGCACGAAAATTCAGGGCACACCAGCAACATTTTACACAATTCATTCGTGAAGATTAAAAATCAAACATAGAGCTCCCCTAACCTGGAAATCCTTGCTTCTAATGGTTGCTCAACCTTGGCTTTGTGGTACCCAAAACCTTCCTTTTCTCTCCCAAAATAGACAATGCAATTTTTACTCACAATCCCCAACTCACCTTTTTCCCTCAAATTCGTGCTCCTTCTCTCTCTCACGATTTTCAGTCTCCAAAACCCTCTAATTGCTTTGTTTTTACCCTTTTATATGACCCCTAATTGTGACTAATAAAAAGAAAATGAAATTAGACTTAGTGATGGTTTGATTGCTACTCAAAGCTCAAAGCCCATTACTTAGTGACTTTTCAGCCCCTCCTGGATGCCCATTGTCTCTAGAGTTTTCCCACCCTCACACTGATATTAGCAAAAATAAAGGGATTAATTTTGTTTTAAGCAGGATTTGAACACACACCCCTGAAATCCAAGATCAAAGCATAACCAATTCAACCCAGTCATGTTCGTGTTAATTCCTCAAATTCTATAATTATGTTATCTCTAACATAATCCTGCATATTAAAATTAATATAACTCAAAGAACACACAATTGGCATACATAGGACTTGAACCCAAGTCCTCTCACACAACCAAAGTACTATCAACCACTTGAGCTAGCACTTATCCACGTCACAACATTTAGCATTAAATGCCATAAAGGCTTCTACTACCCGTATTTATTAAATAATTATTAATTTAATTATTTAAATTTCTTGAGTCTTACACTAAGGCCCCTAAAGCAACCAAGGTCCTTCATTCTGCACTCACTTGCCAAAATCAGTGCTCTCACTCTTTCCTTTTCTCTCCACAGAAGCTCTGTTAGGGTTTGGGTCTTACCCTTCTTCGTGTTAGCTCAACTCCATTCTTTAGTCCATGTAAGTTCATTCTCCATCGTACTTTTTTCATTCCCAACTCTGTCATCATGATTCTAACTAGGGTTCACCATGGTAACCCATTTTGAATCTATTTCATTGTTTTACAGCTCGTGAATCTGTTCCGTTGTCGGTAGTACTCACTTGCTTGGGTGTCGGGATATTCTACTAGCTTTTTCTAGGTAAGGGAAGCTAGAGCTTATGTTTTTAAAGTTATTTTGCCAATTTTTGGTCTGTTTGTATGGTTGTGATGCTTGAATGAGGCTATTGGTCGAATAAAAATATATGGTGTGCGAGTATGTTTGATTGATGTGGCGCTACTCTTTTTTTTCTACACTACACACTTTTCGTAAAATGAAGGTTCCTACTACGTTAACCGTCGGATCGAGTTAAAATTTGAACAGCTGATCTTTAACACATAGTTATTGACTTTGACCACTCAAATCTTGAATCAGAGCTCTGTAGTGAGAGCAGTTTTTATCGCAAGGTCACTGTAGTTTAGTTATTAACAACACTGCACACTTTTCGTAAAATGAAGCTTCCTACTTCGTTAACCATTGGATCGAGCTGATATTTTAACAACTGATTCTTAACACATAGTTCTTGACGTTGACCGGTCGGATCTTGATTTTTAGTGAGAGCCGTTTTTATCGAAAGATCACTGTAGTTTGGTTGTTGATAGCATTGACGTTTGTTGCTTGTTTGGTGCATAACTTTCTTTATAGTTATTCAATTAAGTTGGTTCTTGTTTCATTTGGTTCTTGATTCAGTCATATTTAATTTGAATATAAATACAAAATTTTTAGAGCTTTACACAAGCTGGTGTTTTATTTCTAAAATCCCAAAATCGTTTGTATAATATTGTTGTTAAGT
>Ga0209589_1005175_pt1:0-20000 | contig 22201 bp, 10 predicted proteins | sample CowpeawhiteBW_FD_187525 | JGI IMG/M metagenome (GOLD analysis project Ga0209589, IMG submission 187525) | Root nodule microbial communities of legume samples collected from California USA - Cow pea white BW (SPAdes) (version 2) | ecosystem: Host-associated > Plants > Roots > Nodule... | reverse complement strand
TTAATCAAACATTGACTCAAGTCTCAGAGTGTTTTTTATAAGTAACCTATCAAATTGACCAACTAGACAAGAAGGACAGACATATAGGGAGAGAGTGATCGATAAGGAGGAAGCTTGACATTCGTGTGATCTCAGCCTTGTAAGAACATTTTAGCGCCTACCATGGGGTCGAGTGAACACAGTAACCACTAGGAACATGACGAGCAACATAGTGTTAGAAGGAGCGTCCAAGTAGCAACATGTGGACCCCATGAAATTATTTATATGATGAGTAGGGATATGGAAGAGATGAAGAGAAAACATGAAGAAGAGTTGGAAATGCTATAAGCTCTACATGAGGAAAAAGCATTAATAAGGAAAAATATGAACAATGGAGGACCTATATACCGTCAAAGCCAACCCAACCTGGGATAGCTAAACAACCCTGAACAAAATAGGATCGAATGGTCTAAGGAGGTAGTGATAAAGCCAGCAAAGATTACAACCCTTCTTCAGAATGCATCCATTCATTGTAGGGATCATGGATCCCCCACTACTGGGCAATTGGAAGATGTCGGTATTCGACAAGTACAATGGGTTGACAGATCTAGAAGAGCATATTAGTATTTTTCTAATGCATATGACACTATACATGTCCAATGACACCATTTTGTGCAAGGTGTTAACAACGTCTTTGAAAGGAAGAGTCATAGGATGGTTCACCCATTTCTTGGTCAATTCCATCAATTATTTTGCAACAATTAGAGTGAAGTTTTAGGCTCAATTCGCCACCACCCGACTACATCATGACATAAATCACCCTAGTGAACATTAGGCAGGAAAAGGGAGAATACCTCCAAGATTTTATGGGCTGGTTTGGGAAGATAACGCTCCATATAAGAAACTTGAGTCCAGAAGTGGCTATGCACCACATGGTCACTACACTAAGGCCAAGACAATTTGCTGATAGCCTATGTATGCAACCCACAGTTGAGATAGAAAGCTACAAAATTTATGCAAATGAAGGAGTTGAAGGACTTCTGAAAGCAAGTAAGAACAAAGCGAAGATATCAGGTGACCAAACTTAGACACATGGAGACGAGCGTCACATAACAAAGCCCCCACACCATTAATGGAATGCTATGACTTGGGGGCTAGTGTAAATATCACACGAGAAAATGGGAAAATGGACTTAGATTGATAAGGAGAGAGTCTTTGAGCCAAGCCAACCGACACAGCCGATTGGTTGTAAAGGAAAATAAGTTTTGGAGTTAACTATGAGATTAACAATTTAAACAATATTAAAAGGTTGTTGGGTCATTATTAGGTCGTCATTAAGGTAAAAATTCATCCAAAGGTCTATAAATATGTTGCGTAGGTGAGGCATTTAATACTTTTGAATCTACTTCATTTATTTTACTTTGTTTTAACTCAACATTGACTTGAGTGTCGGAATCCTTTAACAAGTGACCGACCAAATCGACCGACTAGACAAGCAAGAAGACTTAAAGGAAGAGAGCGATCCACATCAAGTAAGTCACGAAGAGGAAGGTTGAAATTCATGTCATGTCATCCTTGCAAGAACATTTACCAAGAAAGTTATATTAAGAAATTAAGTAATAGTATTACAAAGGGAAAAACTCAATTTTAATTGTATTTTTTCTTATTCAAATTTTACTAACTTTTGTAATACTTTAATTTTTAATAAAGATAATTTTTAAATGGTTACACAATATAAATCATAAATAGGTTATAAATGCTTTATTTCTATAGTTGATTGATTGAGATATGTTATCTTTTATAAACTTTTAGGTATATATTTAATATTACATGTAAAGAAAATGGTTAAATATGTTTTTAGTTATTAAAATTAGACTTAAATTTAGAATTCGTCTTTATCCAAATTTTGAAACATTTTGTTTCTCAAACTATAAAAATAAATAGATATAGTCCTTTTATTTCAATGATGTTAATTTTTTTTGAGTTTGTGACGTTTTATGCTAACATTTGAGTTGAAATGTACCAAATAGTATAAATAACTCAAATGATATTAGACATGTCAAATAGATTTAATACAATTGAATTAAGAGAATTATATATATTTATTTTTTAAAATTTAAAAATCAAATTGTACCAAAGTTTGAAAAATTGACGAATTGTAATTTTACATTAAAATTTAGAAAGTGACAGGAGTATTAAGAGATGTCTAATATCATTTGAGTTATACCATTTTATTCTTTATTTAATTAAAATAATTTTATTACTTGATAAAATATATAATCTTATTATCTTTCGGTCAAGAAAAGACAACTAACTCTTTATTCTTTAACTCTATAATATATATATATAAATTCCAGATATTCTTAAATCTTATCTTCACAAAATAGTTTTAAAATCTAAAATACATTAATACAATAAACATATACATGCATATCTTTCTGCCAGAAATAAATAATAGACATTTTATATTTGGTGTACATATTCTTTTTATGAATCTCTACGTAAATCACACGTAACCCATTACTTTTTTTTTATAATTGTTTTATTAATAACATTTCATGTATAGAACAAATAGAGAAAATAAATAAAAGTGTATTTTAAAAACCTGTGTTCTGGCTAAGATATATTATATATATATATATATATATATATATATATATATATATATATATATATATATATATATATATATATATATATATATATATATATATATATATATATAAAGAAACCCATTTTATCAGACCTAACAACGTCCACTAGTTTATAAAATTATATTTTGAAGACATGGCTAAAATCATTACATAATTCTTAATTCTTAAAGATGTAGGCTTTTTGGACGGTGACTTCTAGTATTAAAATGGATTCATTTAGAATTCTAATGTCTTTATATTTCTATTTTATAGTTTATTTTTGTACATATTGTGGTAACTTGTTATAAATATGTTATATACAAGACAAACTCCGAAAAGACTCTGAAACCGTGTTTGAAAGGAAATATAAATTTAATTAATTTAATTTTTTTAAGAATAATGTATTTAATATATTATATTACGTTTAAAGTTTATCTTGTAATGGAATTTCCGTACAGTACATAAATAATTTTTTTAATAAAATTAACAATTCTTATGAGGATGATATGATAACAAAATAAAATAAAAAAGTTTTATATCACTTAAAGATTAAAATATGATAAAAATACTATGAGGATTATGGAAACCGTCCGCTTCATCTTGTCATGACCCTTATGGATGATAGATTATGCGGAACATACCTAAGTTAAAATATTCATGGTTCATTTTACACTTTTTCTTGCAAGCTAGTGGGTTAACTTGTATGACTTATTTCACATTGTCATTTTTAGACAATTTTATATTGCATAGTAAAAGATAAATTGGTGTAATATTTTTACTTGAATTTAATTTGAGCGATAACACTCTAGGTGATAAAAGTTCATCTTATATATTTAAGAGTGCCAACAGGAGAGATTTTCATTGGATATTAAGATAACTAAAATGTTATCTAGATGTGAAGGTGCATTTTCAATAGTCCAAAAGAAAGAGGGGCGTTTAATTAACAAAGAAACAAAACCAAGAGAATATTAACAAGATATGAGTGTGAACATTGAAACAACATGAACATAAAAGAAGTGAAATAAAGAGACAAAGACATAAAGCAAGGGAGAGGAAGAAGATGGGGAAGGTAGCACGCCACTTAAGGGATGGACCAAACCAAGATTAATGGTAGTTGTCACTACTTGAACCTTTGTTCAAGATAAGACAAGGGAGCTCAAGAACACTTAAATGAGATCTCCTTATATAGGCTTTAGTAGGGACATCTTGGCAAATACACGAATGTGATTCTAAAAATAAGGGTAACATGATGCCACATGAAAATTAGGGCTACCTAGGATGACCTAGATGACACCTTGCTCTCCAAGGATGATGCCACTTGCTTTTGACCTTCTAGAGGGTCAATAAGTATCCTCAAAGGCTCCCATGTGCCACTTGAGGGTTGGGCTTAGGTCTAAGTCCTCCTCTCCTACAAATAAGGGTGCCTTCTTTAAACTAAATGGTGTTAAAAGCAATCCATTCCTTGGGCCACACGTCCCATCACTCTACCCTCCAAAGAGTGTCTCTATCAAGCCAAGGAGGTGTCAAAAGTAGCTCTAAAAAACAAAAACAAAAGCACAAGTATAACTAGGAAAAATTCTACGTAAAGAAAATGAAACGAGTAAGGATGATGCCTCCCTTCTAGTCATATTTCTTGTGATCCTCCTAGGAATAGTCTCTCTATCCTTGTGAGGAGCCATATACTTGTCACTAGGCAACAATAAAACTACCAAAATAATATTCATAATAACACTTTTCCAAAAAGAAACTACTAAAAAAACTCATTTTCTGCCAATTTTGTTCTGAATTTTTTTTGTAGGAAATATTTATAAATTTTATTAAAAAAATTTGCAGGAAATTGCTGCCAATTTTTTTGCAAAATATTTTGTATAAAACACTTTTTGCAACAAATTTTGTAGGAAATACTTGTGAATTTTATAATTTTGTAGGAAATAATTACCCATGAAGGAATTACCTACCAATTAAAATTCTTAGAAAAAATAGCAGGAAAAAGTCTTTTCTTGTAAATTTTTTTAACAAATTTGCAACAAAATTCCCATGTAATATGAGAATTTTTAGTAATGAGATCTTCAATATTCTTTGTAATCAAGTGGTTTATTAGGTTAAAGGTGTTTGTAACATTGCTAATAATTATAGCATAGGTGTAGGGATTCAAGATTAACACTTTTATTTTTTTACTTTAGAAGCTTTAAAGAAAAATAGAGTGTTTGGATTATTCTTGCAAATGAGGTTTGCACTCACAACTTGTATAGATGATGATGAAAAGGACAATAATATATCAAACAAAGTGAACACAAAAATAGATAAGGCATTATGAAAGGTGTAAGATCCGCGGAATTTAATTAATTAAATAAATAATTAATTAATAAATGCGGGTAGGTAGATTATTTATGATATTAAATTCTAATAAGTATGACATGGAAAAGTGCTAGCTCATCTGGTTGAGAATACTTAATTGTGTGAAAGGACTTGGGTTCGAGTCCTATGAGTGTTATTGGTGTCTTGGTTGACTTACTTTTATTTTAAAATAATACATGGTCGTGTTGGGTGATAACATGATGGTAAATGTGTGTGAATTGACATGAAACATTAATTGGCTTGGTGGTTTAGCTTTGATCTGGCTTTGGTAAGGTCATGGGTTTGAACCTTGGTGAGTCAAATTTAACTCTTTTTGCTTAAAAATTAGTTGTGGGCTGAATATGAAAGGGTGGAGAAAACCTAGCAGAAAAGGGGGCAGCTAAAGAGCTGAGAAATAATCAAGTAATGGCCCTTGAATAGCAATAAAATCCATAATTTAATCATATTCTCGTTTTTTTTTTTGCATTAACCAAGTATTAAGCGAAAATTGAGAGTGAACAGAGAATTGGGATTGAATTAGAGAGGAGAAACTGAAGTGGTGATAAGGTTAGTCATTGGAGATCAAAGGAACCTTCCAAATTCAAGTTTTAAGCAAGGAAGTTTCAGGTTAGGGGAGCTTAGCCGAATTTCTATGTTTATAGTATCATTTTGTATGATCTGTGATGAAATTGTGTTTTGAAATTCGTGCTGCACCTGAGGGAATTAGGGGTTATGGGTTTTGGTACTGTTTTATTGAATTTTGGCCTAAAAGCATGAAAATAATGGGGTTATACACTGTCTATTCTGCGATTATGCAAAGTTGGGTTGCTAGGGGTCTATTTTAGTGTTCAATTATGCGCTTATGACTAATGAGATTATGCTGAATGATATGAAGTTGGAGTATATTTTGGGTGTGATTGTTGTTGTTGTGTGCGTGAAACAGTGATAGAGTCTACATGTCTCGCTCAGGCGAGCCAGACTCGCCTAAGCGAAATATGTAGGGACTCGAAACCCTTCCCTGTTCGACCATCTCGCTCAGGCGGGGTGATTTGGTCTTGGGCGACATGTCATCTCGCTTAGGCGAGTGTGCCTCGCCCAAGCGAGAATTCGTGTGCGTTTGTGTGGTTTGTTTGAACATCTCGCATAGGCGGGATTGATGGTTGTTTTGAGCGGAAGTACGTCTCGCCCAGGCGAGTCCCTCTCGCCTAAGCGAGATCTCGAGGGAAGGTTCGTAGTTTTGTTGAACTCGTCGCTTAAACGAGGCATTTTAATCCTGGGCGAGTGAGGGTCTCGCTCAAGCGAGAATGAGCTCGCTTAAGCGAGATTACGTGTATTGCAGAGATTTTAGAGGTTCGCCCAAGCTAGTGGATCTAGCTTAAGCGAGATAGGCTGGACTGGCGAAGCAAGGGCTTTTGGCCTAAGTGAGCAAGGGTGTTATTAAGCGTTCAAGATCTGAGTTACTGTTGTATTGAGGGTGGGAGATGGAAATTGTAAGGTGTGGTCTACAAGGCTTCTAAAGTATCTTAATGGTTAGCTTGTTGGAGTTTCATGGGTTGTGGCCTGGAATGTTTTCTTGAGTTGTGGCTCAGGGTAGGGGTTAAGCACGTGGCATTCTATGGGTTGTGGCCCAAAATGACTTTCCTTGAGTTATGGCTCGGGATAGCGGATGAACACGAGGAACCTTTGAGTTGAGGCTCGGGTTGGTGAGTGTTGCCGGTGTGAGTGTGCTGGTTGTGACCAGTACGGATGGGTCCAGAGGGACTGCCCTCCTTAGTGTTTCGCTGACGAGTTTGGTAGTCCTGGGACGGTGCGGACTATGCTTGTAATTGGGAACTCCACCTGGCCTTACGGTGTGTGATCCGTAGCATGATTTCCGCACGTGCTCTATCGGTTGTGGCCGATAGGTGTGGCAGCAAGACGCCTTGAGATACTTAATAGAAGATGTAGAACACTGCTAACATGGTTGTGGCCATGTGGAAGAACTGGAACGAGTTTCCCGGATGTACTTTAATATACACGGTGGTGGCCATGTGGAGGGAAGGTAACGAGTCTTCCACGAGGTGCATCAGTGTACATGGTGGTGGCCATGTGATTGAAATGGAGTAATGTTCTGTGGGAAATAAAAGAATATTGTATATGGTGGTGGCCATGCGGTATAAGGGAAGAGTTTGTGTTATTGCTATATTATTTGTATCGATTATACATGCATATGTATGTTTGGTATATTTTTGTGTGTTTCATCTTTTAGCTCACCCTATCTTCTTGTGTTTGGCGATGATCGTGTACGCGGTACACGTGAGCAAGTGATGATGCAGGTGGAGCTGGTAAGGCTTAGCTGCGGAGAGGGGATGATCATGGGATATTTTCTTTATGTTTTCTTTATTTTCTTTGAAATGGATTGTAAAGGCTCATGGAATATTTTGGTTTTATTTGTAGTTTTGTAATTATGGACTTATTAATGAATTAATAAGGTTTTCAATTTCCCGTGTTTTGGGAAATGAGGTATTCTTAAATGTAATGTTTAATTACTTTATTATATTTTATTAAACTAGTAATATCCTGACGGGATGTTACAAAATGTCTAATGGTGAAATGAACCATTTTAATGTTTTCTTTTAATTTCCTTTTTTTTCTCGATCTCAATAGGGTTCTTGGATTCATCACAATACTAATTTTATATTTGTCAATTGAAAGGTCAATCATAGTCTTTTTTTTATCAGCAAAGAATTAATTAATTAATACATTAGAGTACTTGTGGAATGCTTTAGCCCTTTTACAAAAAGTGTGATAACCCTATACATAAGGGATGTAAGAAGGCTAACATCTTGAGCCTCAACAAATAATTGAACATGATGATCAAACTAGTGTCCATCCTGGATACAATATAATAAATGTAGAGGGTTAACATCACAACCACCAAAAAACATTCCAACCCATTGCCCACCCTGAATACAATACATAACTACATACATCTCCAAAGTACAAAGACGATAGAGTTATATTATAAATGAAGACATAAGCCCAACACATCCAAAGATCATTACCATGTCCTTGATTCCTTTTAATTCATTTAAGGGTTCCAAACTGTGGTTTTCTCACTACCCTATAGCCATGCTCCGTCCGATATATAGCCAAAGCATAACCTAGCCACTTAAACACTTGAAACAATACAAAGTTACCATTTCACAAATATTTTAATTACAAAACATGGCAGAAATACCAATCACTATAAGAGAAATTGACAATAGGAATTTTACATTTCATCCAAGACCATGTCGTGACTTAAGCTAAACCAACAATTTCCTCTAGGTCTACCTTCCTCTACTTAAAGATGACAAGATTTGTATATTTCCAGACTTACCCAACTATTTCTAGCTACATACCTCTTCAAATTGTATTTGGCTTTCTATTAAGAGTAATGAGGTGAAAATGTAAAAAGTTTACCTTATCTTGATTGTGATGCACTGAACTCATTCTCATCCATCTATCACACATGTTCCACACCTTTTGAGTTACTCTATATGAAAAGAACAAGTATTTTACACTCTCCTTAAAGGATGAACACAAGTCACATAAGATATTTTGCAGTTGGACCCCTCTTGTAAGTAATTTGACATTTGTTGGGAGTTTATCCAAGAGTACCCTCCATCCTAATATTTGTGCCTTATGAATAACCTTAGCAGTCCATAATTTATTAAAAATGATACGCTCCTCCTCACTTGCATTTCCCTACAAAATATTATAAGTTGACTTGATTGAGAATACCTCGTCATCCTTCCAAATCTAGGTGTTTAGATAACCTTTCCTAAGACTTTAGGTGTTTCCCATTCAAATATAGTTCTTCTCTAAGTCATATCTCATGCTCATGTATTGTTTACCCATCTCCCTACCTACCCTATAGTTGTATCTTTACAATTAGAGATCACAAACCTCCTAGGGAACCTATGGGATAGCGGTTCAGCTCCTGCCCATTTATCTTCCTATAACTTAACTACACTCCCTTCACCTACACTCCACTCAATATGGTTATCAAACCATGATCCTTGGTCAAAGCTTCAATACAACATACAAAGATCTTTCCACCACTAAGAGTCAAACCTATATATGTTATTTTCATTCAGGTTACTCCATGACCCATATTTTGATTTGAGTACCTATCTCCACATGCCCTGATCCTCATTGCTCAGTCTCCACTTCCATTTTTGCTAAGAAGGGTATGTTAAAGTTCTCAATATCTCTTATGCCCAACCCCTTTTCCTCCTTCGATTTACATACATTGTCCCACTTAACCCAAGAAATCTTCTTATCCTTATAGCTCTATCCTAGAGAAAATTCCTTTGTGTTCTTGTGAGTTTGTTGCATTCATTCTTTGACACTTTGAAGAAAGATAGATAATATAGCGTTAAGGTAGAGATTACCAGTTTTATGAACAAAAGACAATAGTTTACCTTTCCAACTAGACAACCTGCTTTTGACTTTAGCAACCATAGGTTTCCATAACTGTTTTCTTCTTGGATCCCCCTATTGGCAATCCAAGGTACTTAAAGGATATTTTCATGTACTTACAGTTTAGGATATTAAGAAGTTTTATATTAAAGTCATATTCAATCCCACTCCTCAAATCTTAGTTTTTTATAAATTTACCCTAAGTCCTGATACCAACTCAAAACTTTTATAACCCATATATTTTCTGGACTTACATCACCCAAAAAGAGAGTGACATCTACAAACTGTAGTAATCCAACTTCAGTTTCCTTTTCACCCACTCTGACCCCACAAAATAGGTTTCTCTTGATCGCTTGTCTAAACAACTCTACTAAGCTATCTACTACTAGTAGGAATAAGAATGGTGTCACAGGATCCCCTTGTCTTAATCCTCTCGTTGGAACAAACTCTTTAGTGGGTTCCCATTAACTAGGACACACATAGAGGATGATTTCATACATTCCTTGATCCACCCACTCATCTATTAAAACCCTAGTATGTCATCATGTAGTATAGAAAATCCTTACTAACTAAATCATAGGCTTTTTCGTAGTCTACCTTGACTATCAATAACCTCTTCCTTCAAGCCTACAATCTTCTACTGCCTCATTAGCTACCAAGATGCTATCAAAGAGTCATTTTCCCTTAATAAATGTTGATTGGGAGGAATCTATGATCTTTGGAAGCACACTCTTCACTCTATTTGCAAGGATATTTGATATTATCTTGTATATGCAACCAACCAGAGATAATCGTCGCAACCTAAACGATTTTGTTTTTTTGGTACAAGTGTTATGAATGAGGCATTACATCCATTTGGTATTATCCTGACTATTTGAAACCTTTTAACAACTTGGCATACATCACTCTTCATAATGTCCCATTTACTTTTTATGAAGTGAAAATTGAATCCATCCGGTCCTGGACTCATTGTCCCCTCATATTGAATTATAACATCCTATATTTCTCGGTCTTCTATTTCCTTTATCAACACCCTATTATCTTATTCAATTATGGTTGGAAACTCAACATCTTGAATGTTAAAACTGAATTTTTTAGGTGTTGTGAATCTTTTTTTCAAAAATAAGCCTAACCTCCCCTTTTACCTTGATTGGGTCCTCACTCCATAACTCATTCGCTTTCAACCCTTTTAATTTATTCTTGATCCTCTTCCACCTAATCCTAGAATGGAAGTACCTAGAATTTGTATCTCCTTGTTCTAGCCAATTAACCCCTTTGATTTAACAAAGAATTTTCCTTTCGAAGGAGCATTTTGAATTCACTTAAGAGTTTCATACGCCTTAGCTTATTATCGCAACAAGGGTCACGACGGGATGACGAAAAATTATTTTAAAATAACAGAGGAGTCATCATCATAGTTTATTAAGGAAAACTATAGAAAAACCTTAAAGATTTTAGTCTTTGAAACCAAGTTTAGGTTCGGGAGTCGGTTACGTGTGGGGAAGGTATTGGTACCCCACAATGTCCATCCAAAGATGGTTCCTTTTAATTAAGTGTGCAAAATTAATGCAATTTTTAAAATATTTAGTTTCCAGCAAAAATAAAACAAACAAACAAAAAAAAAATTAAAGAAAATATTATTGAAATTTTTAGTTGGGCCCAACAAGGATTGACCTTGCTCCTACGTATCTCCATTTGTAATGGAGAATTGGGATTACGTAGTTCTTTTAAAAAAACTATTTGGAAAATGATTTGGAAAATGATTTCGAAAAGATTTTAATTTTTTGGAAGGTGAACCCGACAAGGACTTGACCTTACTCCTACGTATTTCCATTCAGAATGAAAAATCAGGGATCACGTAGTTCTAAATGAAAAAAATTATTTCGAAAAGATGGAAAGGTTTGTAAGCACGTGGGGTTTGTAAATTTGCAAATTTTTAGAGAAATTTTGTATGTTTAAAAAGCAATTATCAAGCAAGTTTGAGACCAAACATGATAATTAAAAAGTATAAAAAAATATTATCAAGCGAGACTGAGACTCGACATGATAATTAAAGTTATGAAAAATAATGATTATCAAGCAAGTATGAGACTTGACATGATAATTAATGTTATAAAAGTAATGATTACCAAGTAAGTTTGGAACTCGATATGATAATTAAAATAATGAAAATAATTATTATCAAGCAAGTTTGAGGCTAAAAATAATAATTAAAGTTATGAAAATCTTGATCATCAAGGCAAGTTCGAGATGTGACGTGATAATTAACGTTATAAAAAATCTTGATTATCAAGCAAGTCCAAGACTCGACATGATAATTAGTGTTATGAAAATAAGTATAAAAAAATGATTATCAAACGAGTCTGAGACTCAACATGTTAATTAAAGTTATAAAAAAAATATAAAAAGAAATGATTTTCAAATAAATCAAAGACTCAATATGATAATTAAAGTTATAAAAAAATTATTATTAAATGAATCCATAACTCAACATAATAATTAATAAAAAATGTTGAAAGATCTTAAACATCAAACAAGAACTATGAGATTCATAATAATAAAAAAAACAACAAAAGAGATCCGCTTTAAAAAAACACATGTAACAAATGCACATTTATAGAATTAATAAAGTCAAACATGGTAGTGATTATGCATATAGAGAAATCTCACAGGGGTTTATTTTCAAAAGTCATCAACTTCACTATTTATCCAACCAAAAGGGGCCTACATTTGAGAAAAAAAAAAGAGTTAAGCCTACATAATCTAATGTCAACACGTAAATGGAGAAAGATTTTGGCAATGAAGTAGTGTGGGTCCTACCGCTTTCATTAGCAAACATTTAAATAAGTGTATACAATAGCGCATGTATCCAACCAGATGCAATTGCTAAAAAAAACTTATAATAATATGATATCATGATAAAATCTAAATAAATGCTTTCACGGGAATGATTTTTGTGAACACGGTGCGCCAATCACAATAATATAACGTTATACTAAGGATTCATGTGCACATATTGTTATCTCCCACAGATTATAACAGCTCTCCACAAGCAATTCATGCAACTTAGTTTCTTGAATGCATAACATATCTACTCCCTCATTATTTATGATGTCTTTTAAGTATTTCTATTTACGCATGCCACCTGACCCTCATCACATGTAAATCTTACACCTAATTGTTTTGCTAACTCTTACTGTAAGCCCCATTTTTATTTTTTTTCTCAGTTTCATGTTTTGGGCCTGGCCCCTTCGTAGGCTCAAGACCAGCCCTACAGTAGGACCCCAATACCCCACTCAACATTCTCATTGTCTCTTGTTCCCTTTCAGAAATAGTCTAAGAAAACAGGAGTTCTGCTAGGGCACCCGACCTCCTCCCGTCTCCAAGCTAGCATAACCATCTTGTACCTCCTGGTAAGTCAAGATCCAGGGTTTTCATCCATTATTTTCACTTTTTTTCGCTGTTGAGCATGTTGGTCAAGTTAGGGTTAAGATTCCTAACGTCGTTTTGTTTGGATCTTCATGTTTCAGCTCTACTCGAGTTCCTGGAACTGTAATACCCCCTTAGTTAGGGTCTGCTTGCTTTTAGTACTCAAACAGAGGTAAGGGAAGCTAGTTTTTGCCTCTTTTTACCATTTAAAAATATTTTCTCCTGTTGTTCTTGGGTTGTTGAATACTTTTGGAATGATGAATGAGGTTTTTGGTGATATGAGATTGTCTTGGTTGCTTTTGGATATGTTCATTTGTGTGTGTTCCTGCTGCATGCGTGAAACAGTGGTGAGTGCTGTCAATCTTGCCTAAGCGAGCTCGTCTCGCCTAGGCGAGAGTGTCTGAGACTCGCCCAGGTTCTACTCGAGCAACTCGCCCAGGCGGAGGATTCTTGCTTTGAGCGACCTACTGTCTCGCTCAGGCGAGAGTGACTCGCCTAAGCGAGTTCTCGAAGAAGAACCTGATGTGCTCTGCTCGCGTCCTCGTCCAGGCGAAGGATTTGATTTTGGGCGAAGGGTGATCTCGCCCAGGCGAGCTGGTCTCGCCCAAGCGAGATGCTCGCAGAGTGCCACTGTTCCAAGCCTCGCCTAGGCGAGAAGGCCTAGCTTAAGCGAGACAGTCGTTGTAGCTTAGGCGAGGGCTTCTAGCCCAGGTGAGAATAATGCAGATTTATGTTTTTGGAGTCCTGTTAATCTTGGGTGTGGCTATTTATCTCGAACATGCAAGATTATGGTGTGTTTGCATGAGTTGTATGAGTTATATGCACTAAAATCTGTATGATAGCATGAGTAATGTATGAAGTTGTGTTTGGATGGTTGATAATGAGCATGAGAAATTAATGTTGAGGTAACAAGTGGTGGTTATGTGATATGAAACATGAGATTGGTGTGAAATAGGCATAATTCCATGAGTCTCGTGGAGAGACTTTATGGTGGCGTGTAGTGTATATATTAAGATAAGGATTCAAGTAAGGATCGCATCCCGAAACTCTAAAGGATTAGTGAGTCTCAAGTAGAGCAAACTGACCCAAGTGGTGAGAGTAGCGGGAGGCCCTAGTCTATGGCAGGATAATGGCCTTAGACGCTTAAAGGCTAACCTTGTGTGTGGTAGGGTGAAACCCATTGGCAATGGCTGTGCAGAGTAGTAGAGGCCACCACAAGTGCAAGCGTCCAATGAATCCGATCTTAGTATATTTATCCGGATAATTGAGTCATAGTGTCCTGCTTGTTTGCTATAACATGATGTTATGTGCCTGTTGTGTTGCATGTTAAGGAATGTTTAAGTACTTGTCCGTTGTATCATGATAAGATTAAATTACACTAGCTTACCCTTGCATTTCTTTTTATGTTCCTGTTGTGTTTTCTCTTTTGCGATGATCACCTTTGGTGGGAGCAGATGGAGGAAATTCTGGGAGTAGGCCCGGTGGTAGCAATGGTGCAGCTTAGGGGATCTGTCTGTGTGACTCTCAAGATCAGTCTATGGCCCTAAGTGCCTTTCTGTAATTTCATGCTTTAGAGGAGCATCGCCTTTTGTAAAACTGTTAACTTTCTCTTAGTTTGTTTATGGCATAGTGGTATGCCTAAATTTGTTTTCACATTATACTTCTGAATGACTGTAACAGTGACCTTTTCTACGTTTATGTTCATCTGAGTGCTTCTCGTTACTATAATTTTGTGATGCTTTATTTAATAGTTTAATCTATTAAGAATGGGATGTCATACTTACAGCTTAATAGATTTAGCGCCACCTATGTTACATTTATTTAACCAAAATAGCAAATTACAATTTTTGTATATTTTCATCAGATAAAGAGTTACAGAGTTACAGATAGCTAGAACACCGTAGCTTCTTCCTCTTTGTTGCCATAGAACCATCCTTAGAGTTATATTTGGAGAAGATGCTTTGTCTTGTTAGATTCTTCGATCCATAATTTCCTCTTCTCCTGGAATTCCAAAGAGTCCATTATGACCTCCATGATGAGAGTCGTGTGATTCATCAATGATGCACCTTTACAATTTTGGTTTTATTGTAGACATCCTGATGATAGACCTTTATATTGATAGGGCCCCCAATTTTTTTTTATATTCATAGAATTTTATATATGATTTCAAATATTTTTTTTAAATTTAATATATTTAATATATTTATATTTTTAAAATTTTTTACATATCTATATATATATATATATATAAAAAGAAAAATTTCTCTTGTTTGTCTATATTTGTTTTCCAAATTTATCTTTTAAATAAGTTTTTTAAAAGTTAAATAATTATTTTATTAATTTTTTAAGTGATCATTTGTTTAATTTAACTAGTTATTTAACATAATCATAATAAATAAAAATTAATTACAGTAAAATGATAAAAAATATTTATATTTAATTTTATAATTATAAGAATGATAATAATAATAATAATAATTTAATATTTTTTATTATCATTAAAAAAATTAAATACAATAATTTTATTTGTTTATATAAAAAATATTTTGGACTTGATTACTATTTTTTTCTATTTTCCTTCAAAATTGATACAATTTATTTATTTTTTATTAAATTTCTTAAAATAGATCAATGTTTTTTCATCAAAATTAAAATTGTGAATAAATAATTATTTGCTTTGTTAGTGTAATTAACATAATCTTAATTTCAATTTTAATAATGTAACGTCTCATTAAATAGATAAATCTAACTAAATAAAACGTCATATACTTAATAATATCCAAAGAGTACAAAGTTTAAGGTATGGAGGTTTAAATTATCCAATCATACCAACATTGGGAACACAGGCACTACATTGCCTAGAACAAATCATAAAAGTTCAACAGTAGCCTAAAAGACTTGCCTATAAGTAGGGGATTACAAAAATAAATAAAACTTCTTCAAACGTAAGCCCAATAGTGAGCCTAATACCAATCCATGATCATCAAGCTGCAACATCTCCATTATCACTACGATTACTAGGGCTTCCCATATCTGTTCACATCAATAAAATTGATGATCATTGCAAAAGGAGAAAACCACACACAGAACACACAAGCAACCAGAAAGGGTAAGCTAAAGTAAAAAGGTTTTTATCATACAATTGAACATACAATTTAAAAGTCAAGAATACATGAATCAACCAAGCATGTGATATCAACCAAGAAAGACTCTAATACTCAATTATCCGGATACATATAATCAGTCGGATTCACTGGATGCTTGCACTTGTGGTGGCCTCTACTACTCTACAGAGCCATTACCAATGGGTTTCACCCTACCACACACAAGGTTAGCCTTCAAACATCTAAGACCATTATGCTGCCAAAGACTAGGGCCTCCTGCTACTCTCACCACTCGAGTCAGTACGCTCTACATGACACTAACTGACTCTTTAGAGTTTCAGGATGCAATCCTTACTTGAATCCTTACTTAATTATATATTGAGGCACCACCACAAAACCTTACTAAGTGGTTCGTTGAATTACGTCCATTACCTGAGGCACCACACCATGAGCTCTCACCAAGAGGGTCATGGAATTATGTCCTAACCATGAGGCACCACCATGAGATCTCACCAAGAGATTCATGGAATTACGCCATAACCATACCATAGCCATGTCTCACCAACCAAAACATAAATTTATCATGCATACAAAATCTCATGTTAATATGTATAACCAACCATCCAATCATGTTCCATACGAAAAATCATACCAAACTCATTAATTCCAGCCCATCAAACATTTTATACATGCATATTCACCCAATTCATGCTTTAACAGAGTAATCCAATCAAACATGTGACCATCCACCAAAAACAAAGAAGAAATAGCACTAGAGCACGTCCCTGCCTAGTTCTCGCTTAGGCAAAAGGGCTCTCGCTTAGGCGAGAGGAACCCCTTGCTCAAGCCACTAGTCCTTGCCTGGGCGAGACTACATACAGAGGGCACGTCGAGGTCTCGCTCAAGCTATCCCATCTCGCTTAGGCGAGACTACTCTTGCTCAGGCGAGTGGCCTTCGCTTAGGTGAGCCCTCAAAAATAGAGAGGGGGTGAGTTGCTGTTGTTCTCGCTCAGGTGAGAGCTCCTCACTTAAGCAAGAACTTTCATTTTGGGCGACCACCCAGCTTGTCTAAGCGAGTTCAACAGAACTCACTCCTCTCACTCATGCAAAACTAACTTCCAATCATCACAGCAGTACAAGCAACATGTTTTTACGCAACCAACAACATATACCAAGTATCCAAAGCATAAAACCAACCAAACAGGCAGAAATAACTTGAAAATGGTAAAACTCTAGCTTCCCTTACTTGGAAAATGCTAGCCAAAGACTCTGACACCTAAGCCAATGAGCACTACAGCTCTAGGAGCAGATTCAAGAGCTAGAAACACAGGCACATATTGAATACGAGGTTATCAAAATGAACCTCTGTTGGAACCACGAAAATAGAGCTTAGAGAAGAGAGGGTACGGGTTGAGAAGCAACTTACGTGGAAGAAAAATGGGTTTGAGCTAGCTTGACAAGGAGTAGAGGCCAAACCCTAGCAGAGCTTGTTGCTGTAGTTCTAAGAGGGAGGAGGGGAAGAGTTTTCTGAAAAGTTGGTAGAATGAGAGTGTTAGGGCTAGTTTAGGGGTTTTAGGCACCCTATGGGCCAGCCTTATGCCTAACTGATTAGGGTAGGTTCTTAAACATTGGGGCAGAATTAAAGTGGATCTTACAATATTCTTAATTAAAAAAAATAACCAAATTATATCAATTTTAAAAAAATTAGAACAAAATTAAAGTTAAAAAAAATTGAAAGACCAATTTAACATTTTAAATAAAAATATGAACCAACAAAATCATTCAACTAAAATATTAGTCGAAGATCCATCGCTGCTCAATCACCCCATCCCCAATCACAACGTATCTTCTTATCTGAATTGCCCCTATCTTCCGTACGTGACCCGTGTTCCCAACCCATACCTAATTGGTATTTACAAATCGACCCTAGTTTTTTATTTTGTATATTAAGTAGTCAAATATTATGAAATGAAATATCATGAAAATTACGTTATATTGTTGTAAATGTTGTTATTAAAGTAATGAAGTAGTAAGTAGTAAATCTAAATGATGTAATAATAATTTCAGTTTTAAGTATAATAAATAAAATTGATATCAAATATAGTGCAGTTAATTGATTTACGAAATAAATATAATAGCTTGTGACCTAAGTAGGGATGACAAATAAACTCGCCCCGTAGGTATTGTCCGAACGCATACTCGTTTTGACGGGGAATCCCGACATTGATTGGGTACAAGTATAGATATGGGGATGTACATATTTGTCTTGTCCCCGTCCTCATACCTGTCAAAATACTACGTAATATAAAAAATTTATCTTTTTTACTCTATTATTATTTCATTTGAAGAACTATTTTGTTTCGCTAAAACAATTTTTGTTATTTCTAAACCATTGATTATGTTGATATTTAAAAAGTTTTCTTAGATCTCTAAAGTATTCTTCATTTTATCATACCCTTGATTATATAGTTATTTTCCTTCATGTGATTTCATTCCATGGTCTCTCAAATCGTTTCTAAGACACACATTTGATAATTTTTTAATATTTTTATTTTCATAATGTAAAATACTATTTTTATATATTTTATATAATTATCTTTTATTTTTTAACTCATTATCATACTTTGATTTTATCACTATAATTGTATAAATAAATTTTATTTACTATAATATAAAATTTTAATGTAATTTTCATGAATTTTCTTTTACCACCCCGAACATATATCGAAGTTCAAAAGATACAATATCTATATTAAAACTTTATTATTATTAGTTTAATATTTGTTCTTTGCAATATTTGGGTCAAGTGATTTATTATAACTTTTATTAGTATATAAAAAAGAGATTCATTTAAATTTAAAAATTAAAATTGAAGTAAAGATACATTTAACATATATTTTAATATGAATATTTTTTTTTCCTTTTATATTTTTTTAAAAAAATTAAATTTTATCAACTACAATTCATTAATGTTTGCAAATTTAACAGAAATTTTGGTTCTCATAAAATTGTATTTGGTTTTCTAATTTGAAATATATACAATTATAACATAATTTCTTTATAAATATTTGATATTGGAGAAACAACCATCTGCTTAATATTGAATATTTAATAATATTATGTTTCCTTTGGCATAATTTTTTATTATTTTATAAAAATTAATTAATATTAAAACAGTAAGAAAACTGGTATGGATATGGGTACAAGTATATACTGTAAAACTAATTAAGGATCTTTAAGATTTATAATTCTCACACGATAAAACATAATAGAGCACTAACCTTCATCTATGGGAGATCCTGTGAATATGCATTCTTCAACTTTGTAATCTTGTGTGCTCTTCAATCACCGTTTCCCAATTTATCTCTTTGCCTTTCTTTCTCTTCTCACGTTCTTGATGGGTTACTATGAAACGAACCTTATGGCCAGAAATAGAACCCCAATCCCTTTATAAACCAACGTCCATTGTGACATCCCACTCTTAATAGATTAAACTATTAAATAAAGCATCACAAAATTATAGTAACAAGAAGCACTCAGATGAACATAAACGTAGAAAAGGTAATTGTTACAGTCATCCAGAAGTATACTGTGAAAACAAATTTAGGCATACCACTAGAGAAAGTTAACAGTTTTACAAAAGGCGATGCTCCTCTAAAGCATGAAATTACAGAAAGGCACTTAGGGCCATAGACTGATCCTAAGAGTCACACAGATAGATCCCCCTAAGCTGCACCACTGCTACCACCGGGCCTACTCCCAGAATTTCCTCCATCTGCTCCCACCAAAGGTGATCATCGCAAAAAAGAAAACACAACAGGAACATAAACAAAAATGCAAGGGTAAGCTAGTGTAATTTAATCTTATCATGATACAACGAACAAGTACTAAAACATTCCTTAACATGCAACACAACAGGCACAGAACATCATGTTATAGCAAACAAGCAGGACACTATGACTCAATTATCCGGATAAATATACTAAGATCGGATTCACTGGACGCTTGCACTTGTGGTGGCCTCTACTGCTCTGCAGAGCCATTGCCAATGGGTTTCACCCTACCACGCACA